>Ga0065711_1027549_pt1 | contig 48210 bp, 25 predicted proteins | sample Hoacrofraction12_FD_59098 | JGI IMG/M metagenome (GOLD analysis project Ga0065711, IMG submission 59098) | Hoatzin crop microbial communities from Cojedes, Venezuela - Epithelial fraction 12 v2 (version 2) | ecosystem: Host-associated > Birds > Digestive system > Esophagus > Crop | place... | reverse complement strand
AATATCTCCAGAGAAGGAGACTCCACAACCTCCCTGGGCAGCCTGTTCCAGTGCTCCGTCACCCTCAGAGGGAAGAAGTTCTTCCTCATGTTCAGACGGAACTTCCTGTGCCTCAGTTTGTGCCCGTTGCTCCTTGTCCTGTCACTGGGCACCACTGAAAAGAGCTTGGCCCCGTCCTCCTGACACCCACCTTTCAGATATTTATAAGCATTTATTAGGTCCCCTCTCAGCCTTCTCTTCTTCAGGCTGAACAAGCCCAGCTCCCTCAGCCTCTCCTCATAGGAGAGACGCTCCAGTCCCCTCACCATCCTTGTAGCCCTCCGTTGGACTCTCTCCAGTAGCTCTTCATCTTTCCTGAACTGGGGAGCCCAGAAGTGGACGCAGTACTCCAGATGAGGCCTCACCAGGGCAGTGTAGAGGGGAAGCAGTTCAATTAGTTCAATCCAAACAGATGAACTTTCTGATGTGCGTAAGGTTCTTACCCTTCTAGGATGCTTTGTTAAGCCTCAGTTCAAATTAGCCTTTCATACCCTGGTTTTTAGGTCTTTTGAGTAAGTTATCTTGGGGATTTGCAACTCCAGCAGCCGCTATAATTCTTAAGCGTGCTGCTGTGCTACGTAGACTGCTTTCTTTCGTGTGAAGGTATTGCTGGTTTGTTGTGCTTTGCTCTGAAGAGGCAAACAGAGAACAGATCCATGACAATGTTAACTTTAGTACTTCAAAGCATTTAAACGTGGTGTGGACCTACTTCGTATTTCTGAGGTTCTGTTGTACAGCAGGAGAGCTTATTCTTGTGGCAGGTGTTACGAACATGGCTGGTGCGGGGTCACTTCTGTCGTGACTGCGTGGCATGGCAGTCTCCTCATATGTGGCAAGCTGACATGTTCTTCATTGATTTTCTTCATTAGTTTAGTGGCTGTGTGTTTAGCGTGTGACTTGCTGCTCTTTGCAGTAACTACTGTTTTATTTTCAGTTGGAATCTGGTTCAGTTGTTCAGATGGATTATGAGCTGTACATATCTGGAAAGATAACTTGTGGAATTTGAGTAGGTATTGGTCATGTCAACTTTATTCAGAGTGTAACATTACTGAATCTAAGTTCACACATGGCTGTAAAGGTCATACCTGTTACTCAGTCTCAAACGGGTTTGCTTTGATAATATTTGAGTAGCAGAAATGGTTTGTTCAAGTTCAACAGATAAAGGGAGAAAAAAGCAGCCCAAGTACTTCAAACTTCCTGATTCTCGTTTTGCCAAAGAGTACAGCATGCTATGCAGAAAGCTCTTGTGCTGTCCCAGCGATAGGCATGGCTGCCTTAGGTCAGGTCGAGCTTCGGAATGGCAGGCGGTGAGCTGCTGAGCCGAGTTTGTTCTGCCTGCTGCAGGATGTAGCTGTGTTCTGTGTGATGAAAAAGCAAACAAACCAGGAGGTAGTTGGGGTATTTGCATGTGATGCTATACTGGTATCAATATGCGGGTAAAAATGTCTGTTTATGTAAGATAGCACACAAAATGAGTGCTTGAACTTCAGTTTTGCTAGTCAGATAACTGCTGTACTGACTGACCTTTGGTGGTACTTTGGGAGAACAGCCGTTCTCCCTGTGCTCGCCAGAGCTGCGCGTGCCTCTTTCACACAGATGGAGAAGTTAACAGGTTAGGAGACGTGTCGGCTGACAGAGGGACCTATCGTCTGGCTAAGACCGAGTTCAGCTCTTAGGGACACATCGTCTGATGCTCCTCCATTGTCAAGCTGTTAGTCTTTGCATCCTCTGAGGACACTGCTTTCTGCATTGCAAGATATACGAACATGTAATATGACGCCTCTGTTAACCGCATGTATTTTTTCTGTTCTTTTTCAAGAGCTTTTCAATTTAGCTTGTGTGTGCCCAGATGTAGTTAAATACTGAGCAAGTACTTTGGAATCTAGTAATTCTGAGCTAAGTTTTTGGGTAACTGGCCAAGAGTCAGGTGGTTATGTAGGACAAGCAACTTGAGTTGTAGCAGTATCATGTCAATATGATGCACAAACTCAAGCCATCTTTTCCTTTGTCAAATTTTGACAAAGACATATATAACAAATGTATGAATGTATGTGCCATCTACTTGCTTTTCCTTCTCGTGGATGTGTTTGGATAAAGTGTGCTAATGTTACAGTAGTCCTAAAAGGGGGTGTGTGTGTGCAGGTGTTCTTACGAGGAGACTCCTGGACACTTCAAAGGGTAAGGCAGCACGTAAGAATAGAGGGTCTATTAGCTTGGCCTGGCTTTAAAAGCAGCTGCGCAGCATCTTATTTTGGGGGTGTGCGTTTGCTGGTTGAACTGAAAGGTTTTTTTTTTCTTTGCGTTATTAGATCTCAGTATTTTGCATGTCAACATAGAAAAGAAAAACTTTGTTCGCTAATAAAAGTAGAATTCATTTGCAGGCAGATGTGAACTAGAAATCGGTGATTCTGGGAAGAGTGTGTTTATTTCTCTGGGATTTTGTTAGTGTACTGTCAGAGCTGTCAGTCATTAACTAGTATGCTACCCATACAGCAGTATTGGTACAGTTCTTCTGGGCGTGGAGAACTGAAGTTAATGCCAGAGATGGGGCTCGGTCTCTATGAAGCAGTGTAATTACCAGCTTCCTTTCGTTTTGCAACTGGGAAGTACAAGGATGCTTTAATATATTCCCGTTAATTGTGTGGACTTAGACCAACCTTTCTAGCTGTAGATGTTCGTTTGTTAGGTGTAAATGTGTGCACGTGCTGTCTGATGAATGTATCGCTGCTTGCTAAAGAGGCTTCACCTTGGGTTCAGAGGAAAAGAGTTTGCGGTAATCAGTTGGGTTGTGCTTCTTGTCTCTGGCATTGTTTTGATTCACAGTGTTCTTTTTAAGCCTTCATTGTTGAAACTGTTTAATTTCTTAACCTTGGGCTGTGTTTTACTTGTGGCTATTTTTTGCCTCCATAATAGTCTAGATAAGTAGGTTACCATAGTCGAAGGAGTTGCCATTTGTAAGCAGAGCTGCGTTAGCTGACACTGTGAATGCCCTGCGCCTGCCAAAACGCGGAGTGTGAGTGTCAGGTAACAGGTGGTTCTAGTAAACGGATTTTATTCTGCCTTTGGGACTAACCAGGAACACAGACGTGGTCAGTCACAGAGTTGTAATCTGATTGCTTGAGATGCTGTCCTTTTCCTAAGAAGTAGTTAAATTTGCAGGCATCTGCTCTGGAATGGAAGTTTTTCCTCATGTGTTTTTACAGGTTTAGCTTAAAAGCTGTTAATATACTGGGTGAACAGCTGCTTCCTGAGATGTCTGGAATACTTGCCTGTTTCTGATACCTGAAGCTGAAGGTGTGCGGCTAGTTTGCAGATCCCAGTGATCCTAAGCAGAAGTTCGCTGACGCAGTCACGTTGTCTCTAGTCTGCCGTTCTGCTGCGGTAGAGACGGCTTGTCCTTTGTCTTCCTCTCCAGCTGAAGAAGTTAGATGGTGAACGTGAAACCCCTGTTCTCTTGAAGGGCTAGGTTCTGCTTTTTCCCTTCATCATTGTCTAGCTGCTGACAAGGAAGGAAGATTAATTCCTCCTCTTCTGCTTTCCTGATTGTCTTGGGAATGGATTCCAGTCTCTCGCGTGTTTGTCTGCTGGTTAAGAAGGTAGAAACCTTTCCCTTCCTCTCCTCTGATTCATGCATTTCTTGCTCACGCTTGTCTAGGTTAGTTACTTTTTACTAGTAGCAGTCTTGGGTATGGGTGGGGAGGAAAATGCACAGAAAAGTACAGGTTAACAACTGGAAATAAAAAAAAATACTTAATCCTAGGGGTCTGTTTTAATTAAGTGGGGAATATTTCTTCTGGTTTGAGTAGCAAAATACAGTTTTGTTCTTAAGCAAAATGAACACGGACGTTACAAAACATTAAGTCTGTGTTGTGGAACTGAAAGCTAGCTAACTTGTAGTGTTCTCCTCGTAAAGGTATGATAGCCTTTTCTTAGCCTTGATTCTCCTTATGTTTCTCCTGCTACTTCTGATGCAAATGGTGAAAATACTGCAGAAAATACTATATAGACTCATGTGAGAGTGAAGGCCTCTTGGCTTTTTTTGCCTTGATCTTCAAGAGGTGCCGAAGCTGGTACTGATCTGAAGAACTTCATGTCCCCTTAGGGAGGGTCGTTATCCTGCAGATGAAGAAACAAAAGAAGATGAAGGGATTTACTCCAAGTCATACAACAAGTCTGTACAAGAGATCTGGGTAGAGTTTGGAATGTCATGGCTCTGTGATGGTTTCTTCCTCATCACTTCTGCAATACGCTATGCCTTGATTGCCAAACACAAAACTATGAAAGGAATTCTGATATTCCAGGACTTGAGGAGGTTTTATTTGGAATAATGTATGTGTTCAGCTTCCTTCCAAACTTGCACGTTATTTTAATGGAGGAATTTGTTCATATGGTGCCTTGGAACTTCAATGCACGAGTCTCCAAGAGATATGTACTTCTGTGGTCCGATTCTTGGTTTAATTCTTGTTCTGGTTACTCATTTTACTTCTCTTTTTTTTTCATTTGTTGTTTGGACTGTGCTACCTGTCTGTACATCTTGTCTTTCAGTAGCAGTTCTAATGAGTTATTCTTGCAGCAGTTTGTCACTTCTCTTGTAAAACAAAAAACAGTTTTGAAAGTCGGCAATTAATATGACATGTTCGTATGTTCTCTTGCAGTTCCTGTATGCTGAAAAACTAAATTTAAAAAGATTGTTGCTGAACAATTTTTTTTCTTTTGTTGTGGATAATTGCTAAATGACTTGCATGAAACTGTATGAAAGTGGTCTTTCTTTGGAGAGTCAAACTATGGGGGAGCAAAATGTGGAGCTAATGTTCATCTAAGTGCTAAATGTGCATGGGCTTGGTGTGTGCTATGTAAGGACTTTGACAGACCCAAGTGCTCTCTTGGATTGCAGTGGTGTAAATGCAGGAGATGGTGATTCCTCTGAATACTCTGGTTTTGGACTTGATGTCTCAGGTACAGTGCACGTAGATCATTATAGAATATAAGGCATTTAATTACTCTGCTGACACACGTGTATAAGGACTTGACTTGAAATATAGCATGTGTTCCATGAGATAAAAGTAGGAGGCATGAATGAAATCTGTCGTGTCAGTGTTAGGCATGGGATCAATTCTGGTTTGTGCATGACAAGCAGGAAAACAAACTTTGAAAAGAAGGAAATGAAGTAATTGCATCCTTTGGAGCCTTACTGTCTCTACATAGAGCTCAGAAGCACGGGCTGTGTCTGTAGAGTTGAGAAGTTCACCTTGAGTTCAGTTTAGATGAGTTTTCACTTGGCTTCTACTTAATGAGAAGTCATAGAAGGAGCAGGAGGATTATTTTTTCTCAGAATGAGCTATCCAAAGATTCCTTAGGCACTCTGAAGATAGAAAAGAGAGCTTATATGGTTATGGTAGTTCTAAAATCAGTGTAACCATGCAGGAACTCCTCAAAGAAACCCACCGTGTGCTGTATTTAATTTGGTTTAGTCATGTAGATGTCTTCAAGTTCTTCCAATCTTGAGTTGAATTTACAGTATTACTTTCCCAGCTTTGTGCTTTCTTGAAATGCTTGATTGTCTGCATCAAACAGGCGATTTTATTTCTTCCTTTTGACTGGCTGTTCTGTTAAGATGATGTTGGATTTTTGTAGCTGCTTTTGTAAGAGGAAGTTTTCGTTGAAGGACATCTTTGGGTTTAGGTGGTAGATGGGTCCTAAAGTTTTCATTTTTTTGAGACTATGTAAAAAGCACGCGAGCTTGCAGACTGGTCCATTTCATGAATAACTGCCTTGTTCAGAGTTACTGCTGTTGACTGGCTCTGCCTTGAAACACAGTGCACGTATGAGAGGTATTAAATGATTTTGATAATCTGGACTTTGATACTCAGAATCCTGTTGCTATTGCAGCATAGCTTGTTTATTTAAAATGATGAAGCTGCTTCTATTCTTTAGAAGTTTTGGTGTCTCTCTTAAAATTGTTAAATGTCACAGTGTGAAGTTTGAAAATATTATTACCAAAATAATCCCAATCGTAAAGGCGATGCAAAATAATTTGGATAGCAATCTTAGAGATGTTTTGTATGTGAATTGAAACATTCAACGTGCACCAGACAGAACTTTGAGAACTGCCTGCCCCCATGCAGGTGCCAAGGAAATACCACCTAAAATATTGTATAATGCTATTTATTGGTATAAACAGAGCGAATCTCAGATATTTTGCTGTTAAGAAAGTTTAATGGTCCCTTGTTGTTGATCTGCCAGATATGTCTGTATCTGCTCTTTTAGCATGCTTGGAGTTTAAACATACAAGTATTCGTTTACACATACAAGGCCAGGCTGGGCACGGTTTTGAGCAGCCTGGCCTAGTGGAAGGTGTCGCTGCCCATGGCAGGGGGGCTGGAACGAGGTGATCCATAAGGTCCCTTCCAGCCCAACCTGTTCTATGATTCTATTTGCAGACAACTAAAGAGGATGAGGTGAGATAATTAAACCCCTTATACTGATCACCTCAAGTATTCATACCAGATATGCGTAACAATTTATTCCAGCCAGTTAATCTAGTTTGGACCATGCTTATGTGTGCAAATGGTCAGTGCGTTCACTGGTGATGACGCACAGTCTCACTCACATCTTCACGTCTATGTAGACTCTTTCTAGCAGTGAAGAGAGATGCGTTTCATCTTACTAATTTAGTATGTGTATGATGCCTTAGAAAAATAGTAAACGGGTGAATCCTCCTATGACATCTGCCTGAATTGCTGCTAGCACTATGAATCGCTTGGTTTATCTTTGCATTGCCTGGTGACTCTTTTGTTCCTGTTGCAATGAAACGTGGCACTTCTCCAGAATGCCGTAGAACTAGCCATTTTGCTGAAGCTGGGAACCTTATGCTTTGCCTTGTTTCTGTGCAATGGTAGCTTTGTGGTATTCAGTGGGCAAGTTATTCATGTGTGAGGTTATAAATCCATTCTCCAACTTTCTCTGCTTTGGATTCTTATGCTTGCATATTTAAATCAGAATCAAAATAGTGATTTCAAGGAACACAAAAGACAAACTACAGAACAAGGAAGAATTAGTTAAAGAGAAGGTGTTTTGTTTTTGTTATTGGATGGTAGCCATTCAATATGAAAATGGGGCTTAGTTCCAAAGAAGTTGCGGTGATTGCATATTGGGTATATAACGTGTCTGTACCCACTTATTTAACCATTCTGTAACTGTATTTTATTTCTACACTTGTTTTTTATATTGTAGATCAAATTAATTTTTTTAATAAGCTGTTGTGTGCTTTAAAAGTGCTTAGCAAATGACATTTGAAATCAATCTATGAAATTAATTGAATGAATTGGTTCTGTTGATCATAGCCTCAATGTTGTAGAAGTGACTTCATTTTGCTGTCTAGTCTATATTCACAGATAATTTCATCATCTGCTTTTCAAAATCCCTTTGTCAGTTCAGAGTAAACTACAGACGGAGCTGAATTCAGTGAACAAAGTCTGGAGCGATGGGGAAATAACCTTTTCTACATCTTAGAAGATAAAACTGCTGTTTAAAGTGTTTTGGTGTGCGTGGTTTGGGGTTTTTTCGCTTTTTATAATTGTGCGAGTGGATGCTTGTTACAGGTGTCTTATCAATGTCTTGGACAAGTTGAGAAACTTTCTTGTGAAAAGTTGGGCAGGAAGCACATCCTGCCTAGAGGCATCACCTTGGTTACAGCTTGAGTAACATGATAAGTGTAGCGTGCTGAAGTTTGAGAGACTAGAGGTTTAATGGCACAGTGAAACGGAATCGAATTAACTGTTCTGGCCTAGATTACACAGCATAATCCCTTATATAAATGTTAGTCAACAGTCTTGACCTTGACCAAAAAAATACCGTGTTCAGGTTGGTTGGTGGGGTTCTTTTGTGTGGGTTTCTATTTATTCTTGAAGCTTACTGTTTGGAAAGGGGAGCATCAAAGACATGAAGCTTTATCTCTTGGAGAAAAATCTCGCTTGCTCCTGCAAACGGCTGTCGCTCTTGACAAGTGTTTCTTGGCTTCAGAAGTGTGGATTGTGTTTCTTGAACTATTTTTTTTTTTTTAAACATTCCAGAACTGGTTTATCCCAGCTAGGGAGATTCTAAAAATGCCAAGTTAGTAAGGCATGCAGTTCTGAGTATTGTAATGCACTGTGAAGGGGAAACTTAACAGCACTACTTGACAGGACGTTGTAAAGGCTTGTACAAGGGAAATGTGCTTTGAAAATACTGACCTGCTCTATAAAGAGAAAGCATGTTTCTTGAAATATACTGGGATGTGCAAGAAGTGCATTTGCAAAAGAAGAAAGAGTTTGAAGAAAATAAATGAATTGGTTGCATTACTGTACATCTCAAAAATAAATATTACTTGAAGATCCATGCATTGTTGGAAGGTAGTGTTGTTCTCCGGCTGGAAGGTGGTTCCATGAGCAATGAACTAGAAGATGCCGAACTGAATGCTGTTTTGCTTTTGTTACTGATGTGCCTGCAAACAAATTGCTGTACTGCCTCCATACAGTAAACTGCATAATATAACTCTGGTAACTCTGCATTGTGCTGAAGTGTTTCCTCATCCCCACCAACGCTGGGAGCCGGCTGGTTTAATCTCTTCAAACATAACTACTTGCACTGTTCCTGTGAGAAGAAAGCTCTTGTTCTGTTTGTTAGATAAACCTATGGTACCCGTCCCTCTGTGCTAGATTTAACTTTGTTTTTTAATAAATCAAGTAGCAAGTGTTTGCATGACAGTGTAGCCCTAGAGCTGTAAGAGCTGACTTTGTGAATGAAGCCTGGTGGATTGTGACTTCTTGCCAAACTTTACTGTAATTTCCTACTTTCAGTTTCTGTTAGTGTATATAATGGACCTGTTTAATACTCTTGGTAATTTCCGTTACAGCATAATTTTGGAATCTGTAGGCGAAAAGAGGTTAATGTTTTGATCTTCACAATCAATTGAACTGGTGGTGATCTTCTCTGAATTCTAGAATCATAGGTTGGAAAGGACCTCTAAGATCATCAAGTCCAACTATCAACACAACACCACCATGCCTACTAAACCATATCCCAAAGTGCCACATCTACATGCTTTTTGAGCACCTCCCTGGGCAGCCTGTTCCAATGCCTGACCACTCTTTCAGTAAAGAAATTATTCCTAATACCTAATCTAAACCTCCCCTGATGCAACTTGAGGCCATTGCCTCTCATCCTATCGCTGGTGACCTGGGAGAAGAGACCAACCCCCGCCTCTCTACCCCCTCCTTCCAGGCAGTTGTAGAGAGCAATGAGGTCCCCCCTCAGCCTCCTCTTCTGCAGACTGAACATCCCCAGTTCCTTCAGCTGCTCCTCATCAGACTTATTCTCTAGATCCCTCCCCAGCCTCGCTGCCCTTCTCTGGACACGCACCAGCCCCTCAGTGTCCTGCTTGTAGTGAGGGGCTCTCTTGCTTCTTAAGAGAAGGTAAATGTTTGTTGACTTAAATACAAGAACCTGTTAAATACAGTTGTAGAGGTAAATGTGTTAGATTTTTTTTTTTTGGGGGGTGAATAGCAGGAGTTGTGGTTGTGACTAACTAAAACGTGGAGAGGTTTTTCGTATGTCTTCTAACAAGAGTATGGGGTAAAGAAGGCGTCAGTTTTACCCTAAGAAATCCAGTGTTTTTTCTTGAGTGCATAAGATGTGTTACTCACAGGGTGTATCAGATGCTTGCCATTTGTTTTAGAGCATACGTAAAATCAGCTATTCAGTCAATGTGGTTTCATCTTCCTTAAATTTGACAGAGTATTTCAGGAATTGCAAGTGCGTGTACTTCGGTAACTCTTAAATTCAGATAGTTTGTAAATTTATGTGCATTAGGAAGTTGGGTTTTCTTATTTCTCTAGCAGCAAAATAGCTGAGGCAGACAGTCAGAAGATGGCACAGGAGCGGTGTTGTCGTTACGGTAGTCAGCTGTGGAGAGCAAATCACCTGGATGCTCTGAGAAGCGTGCAGGGCGAGTAGCATGATTGTCTTTAATGCCGGATGCTGAGCGGTTCTGTAGTTCAAAGCTTGGGTGTCTCAACTGGCCAGCTGTCAGACAAAGTTTGCTCAAATCTGGAACTACAATGTTAGCACTGAAATTTGGAAGTTGTCTGTAGTAGATGTAGTTGGCAATCCAACATAGTGCTGCAGGACTCTAGCTGACTAGAACAGGTTTGCTCCATACAGAAAAAGAATGTTCTGAAGTCTGTATCACTTCATTAAATCATAGTTTTTTTAAGTGCTCTTAATACTGAATTGACAGAATGGATGTCTGTAGAAAGTCTTCTCGTGCATGGGAGCGCTTGATCCAGGCTTCTCTCTGGGACGTTCTCACAAAGAAATCACACTGCCAACTTCAGCAAGAAAGATTGCATCCTCTGGACTATGTGGAGGCTTGCCTATTAAGAGGCCAATTAATAGTATCTTAGTTTGTTGCTCTCTTGAAAACACACACGCTTGCCTTAAGCTTGTTTGTCTTAGATGTTTTTTCCCTGAGAGAGAGGAATGCTGCCTGATGGAAGGGAGGAGAGAAGAAGCTTTACAGAGGATAGGATTTTCAAAATACAGAGAGTTTCACTCAAACAACCAAAATGTCTGTCCACTGACTATTTAAGGCTTTCTTGCTGGTCCTTATGGGCCGGGAGGGAATGACAACATTGTCAGAGGTGACAGCTAAAAATTCCTGTTAAGGCTTTTTTGATGAATAGTTATTTTACCGCTGTGAGGGAAAAATTGTCGAGGTCAATGCCACAGAAATACTTCTTAGGATTTAAAAGAAAAAAAAGGTACTGATTTGGGACTGATGTTTTTAATGTTCCTCTATGTTCTACCCCCTTGTCTGTCCTGCCTGTTGCCTGTCATGAGGTGAGGGGATTCCCTGTGATTTCTGGGCAGTTTCCTGTAGCATGTTGTGTAGCTCTTAAATTTGCATGAGTTAGTTTTTTGCTTTGTAGCAGGCTTTTGGGATCTTTGGTGTCAAGAGAAAGTATAGTTGACACGTTGAAGTCTCTAACCCCAGCGAAGTTCACATACTTAAAGCTTTACTACTGCATTGTGATAAGAATACTAGTACCTATTTGCATCACTGGGGTCCGGGTTTTGGTTATGACTGCACAGTGTCAGTTGATAAATGGCTAAAAATTTAGGTGATTTGTGCATTTGGCATTTGTGTGCCCTGTTTTGCAACAGAGAACACTAGATTAATTTTTTTTTCCAGTTTGGCACCTGAGCATGTCTGGTGCAGAGGTGTTACTAAATGAGAAAACTTTTCACAAAAAATTATAGCTGACTTTAGCTCATCTTTCCTAGAGCACCCTAGTAACTTGGAGTGTCTTGGATGCCCCAAGTAGTCTCATGTGCTGTTGTCAGAGCTTTTTGCAAACTTGGACTGTAGTTGGTGCTGGAAGAAATAAAATGTGAGAGTGCCTGCTCTTCGGCAGGGCCAGCAGTCCAGTGAGCAGGCAGAGGTGCGCACAGCAGACCTGCGCGTAACGGGATGTATTGTAATGTCCTGGTGGTACGCGAGTCACAGCTGCTGTTTTCCCAGTGCTGCCTTAAGAGCAGATGCTGGTTTGAGGAAAGCAGTGCTCCTTGTGTAAACCAGCCTTGACACTCGGATTGTTGCACGGTGGGAATTTGTGTGGGCAGTGGGAAAAGGAACAGTGCTGTGTCCCTTGGAATGCGTTGTCTGCACGCTTAAAATAAAGAAATACTGAACTCCAAAATGTGTGTGTGTAAATGGATTCTTTTTGAAGTTGGGAGCTATTTCTGCTCTCAGTTTTGGGAATGCTGAGCTGTTGAGCTTGCAAGTAACATCTGTCAACTGCTCTTCCTGATGGAGCTCTGTCTGAGCCTTGTGTTCATAACAGACCTGTGGAATATGCTTTACTAAAAATGTACACACAGAAGAGCATATATATAAATGTATAAAAATGTAGATGTGTATATGTATGGTTAGTGTGATTTAATACTACCTTTATTTGCAGGAAGGCCACTTTGCAGTGTTTTCTGGCCAGTGAGGGCGCAGAGGTGTTAGGGCTTCGGTTAGCAGCCGTGCAGCCAGGGTGGTGGGACAGTTGAGGTACGGCACCTTCCCCGTAGCTGGAATGCTGTTGCAGAGCTTGGGGCTGGCAGTGACTGGTGCAGTGAGGCAGCAATCTACGCGTGAATAAAGTGGTGGCAGCGTACTGGGATGATGACAACTGGCTGATCTTCAACCCACGCTCTGGAAGCCTAGCATACAACTTGAGGTATATACCAGCTGTGGCAGGAATTCTTGTCGCGTTGCTGGGAAGCTGATACCTTTTTTAATGGGATGTCTCATCTTCTCATGCAGAGGTGCTTCCGGAATGGAAAGGCAGAATTGTGGTCAGTGGCTTCCTTGCCCTGTGGAGATTTTGACAAAAACTGAGTGCTTGAGCAAAAGTTCCTCATGCGGCTTGAAAACTGCATTATAAGTTTCTGATAATAGACCTTCTCAACAGTCATGCAGTGTTTGGACTGCGATTAAAAATTTTCAAATGTTTGAGCTCTGTGCATTTTTAAAGGTTTCAGTGTCATAAATTTTGTTAGCCTGAAGAACTAAATAGCATTCTTTACACAAAACCACAGTATTTCTTGTGCATGCTTTTAGCCCATCACTCTCGTAAGTGTGCCTGCAATATGGCATCTGTTGACTAGCAGAAGACAATGCCCCTGTGCAGTAAGGACTGACTTCATTGCAGGAAGGAGAGAGTTTCTCATTTGAAGAAGTGCCCTGCAATTATCCTAATAGGATGCTAGTGAACGTGTGGAGTTACGGGTGTTGCAGCAGTACACCGCGAGGGAAGAAGCTGAGCAGCAGGACAGAAGAGGGGGCTGTGTGACAATCAGGATCACAGGAGTAATCTCTGAACTCCAGGAGTGTGCTGTGTTTGTTACATACCCTGTGAAGATCTGATCAAAACAGAGCTGCAAGGAATAGCTCTTGTGCATTTGGCTCCCAAACTACAGTGCTCAGGAGGTGCGTAACTTCTGAAGAAGGGCGTCTCTGGCTGCAGGTCAGCCTGATTTTGGAAGGTACTTGAGACATCTGAACGACTTTTGGTTCTAGAATTAACGGAGAGCAAGTGATCTAGGTATCAAGTGGTGCTGAATAAGATAGCAGTGAAAGTATTGCTGAAGGCAGAAGTTTATTCAGAAAACAGATGCACACACCTAAATTATTGTTGTGTGTCAGATTATCTGAAATGCAAAAAAGCCAGATCTGGTATTTTAAAGAATGTTAGCCTGTAGATGGATAGCCATCTTGCTGCAAAGGGGAAGAAAAGGTTAGCAGCATACGTGTGGGCAGGTGGGTCACTGGAAAATAATTTACACTTCAACGTGTTTGTCCAGCTCTGCGGAGAGAGGGACACAAGGCCATCTGACTGGCCAAGGTTGTACAAAGCTCAGAGCTGAACTTGCAAACTGGCTTCAGATTAGACATAAACTGTCCTTTAGGTTATCCAGCTTTATTAAGAACAACTTTGCATAATGACTGTAAAGCCAGTTCTGGAGCCGTGTTGTAATGGAGGCAGTCATGTTAGTCTTACAGCCTCTCTTAGGGCTCACAGCGGTAAGGGTGAGGTTTTCAAGAACTGTCCTTTTTTTAACTCAAGATTATATTTAGTTGTTGAGGAAGTTACTAAATATCTAACGGTCCAGATAGTGTAGGTACAGAAGAACATTTATGATCTATTGCTTCCCACATTTATTACTTCATTCCTTTCAGGTTTCTGAAATGTGCAGGAAAGCTGCATGTGAATACTGTATCTGCAAATAGACGTCTATATAATGATTATCAAAACTTACTTTTGAGTATTTCTTTGTGTCGCAATGGAAAGGGATATTAAAACTCAGCCAGCTCTCCGTAAAAGCCAGGTTTTGATGCTTTTGTAGGGAAGCTTTTATACCTTGCTTCTTTTGTGAGTGACTAGTAGCTACCGTTCCTGGCTCAGCAATTGCAGGTGTGGGTAGTGGTTATTGCATATTACTGTACAGATAAAATCCTTCTGCTCAAAGTTCTGTTCTGCTTGTTGGAGATTTGAGGACATAATCGAGTAGCTCACCAGTTGGAGGAACATTTGGTGCTTCTGTATGTTTTAGTGGTATATTTAAAAAATCTTATTGTCTAATTGTCTTATTGTCTAAAATACACATAACTTTGTTCAGAATACCTGTGTTGATATTCTTCTAGCCGGTCTTCACAAAGCCGTTGTCAGCAGTCGGAAAGATGGTAAAGGTACTGGAAGATCCTTCAGCCCTGTTTTGTTCTACCTGAGTAAGCAAATAGGATATTTTGTATTCTGACAGCTACACTGTTTTCTGGTTGGAGTTTCAGGAATGTAACATGGTAAAGCACAAACAGAACCTTGAGGCCAGTTAAATTTTTCAAGGCTGACATTAAATGTGCATAGGAAAAAGACTAGGAAATGTGGCTGAAGTAGAATTTTCTTAAAAAACAAACACAGACAAAACCACAAAAAGCTGAAATGTTGCTAGTTAGCTTGTTAATAAGATCCCAAGAGTGGATGATTAAGATGAAAGAAATGACCATTCAAGGCAAGAAAGAGGTGTGAATTTCAACTTACTGAGCTTTGTAATGAGTTTCAGGGTTTTAATTCTGCTAAGTATCTACTGACTTAAGTGAGGGTAGATGCTAGAGAGAGGCTTTTTAGCAGATATTTCAAGGAAAAGTGACTTGTGCAGTGTGACTGTCCTGTGTAACTTTTGAGTGCTTAAGCCTCGGATGAGTTCGGTGGAAATAAAAGCCTGTGAGAGATTCAGCTCCTACAAGTCTGCTGTGGCTTAATCCTGGGTGGCAGCTGAGCCCCGCACAGCCGCGCAGTCACTTGCCCCCAGTGGGGCGGGAATGGGGGGGACAATCGAAAGGGCATAAGTAAGAACTCCTGGGTTGAGATAAAGACAGTTTAACTGGTACGGCAAAAGCTGTGTATGCAAGCAAAGCAAAATAGGGAATTCATTCATGACTTCCCACGGGCGGGCAGGTGTTCAGCCATCGCCAGGAAAGCAGGGCTCCATCACCCGCAGCGCTTACTTGGGGAGACAAACACCGTCGCTCTGAAAGTCACCCCGTTTTCTCTTTCTTCCCACCACTTTTATTGCTGAGCATGACATCATATGGTGTGGACTGTCCCTTGGTCAGTCGGGGTCGGGTGTCCTGGCTGTGTCCCCTCCCAGCTTTCTGTGCCCCCAGCCTGCTCGCTGGGGGGGGAGGAGAGGAGCAGAGAAGGCCTCAGCACTGTGCAAGCACTGCTCCGCAATTACGAAGACACCAGCGTGTTATCGACACTATTTCTAGTAGAAATCCAAAACATAGCCCTATACAGACTACTGCAAAGAAATTCAACTCTGTCCCAGCCACAACCAGTACAAAGTTTTCAATCTGGGAAAGGGGGTAGAGATAATTTGATTCTAATGGTACAGTACACGATGAAAAGGACATGTGTGTTCCGAGGGGGAAATAGCTCTTGTTGGCTCTTTGTGGCCAGGTCTGGGAGTAACCGAGGTGAGTCTCGGTTGTGAGGCCCACAGATGCGACGCCTCAGTGATTCACACTTAGCAGCAAGCCTGTGGGATGTTCTTGCAAAGTTCGTGTGGGCCAGTACAGGTTGGGTAAGTGCAGTGCTGCTGTCGTCATGCTAAAGGATGCTTCTTTGCTTGTGTGTTGCGTGCAGCCTCTCCAGAACTGCAGCCAGTACCAGACTCAGGTCTGCAGTGCTGACTGTGGCACCGGCCCTTTGGTTTCCTTGGTCACTTGTTCTGCGGCCTCTCAGTTTACATTGGAGTTGGTTCTTGAGCATGTGGAACAAAGGAGAAAAAATGGGGTTGTGGCGTTACGCTCTCTGCCTGTACCTGGCAGCCTTACGTACTGTTGTCTTGAATACATCAGTGGCAATATTTAGATGGTATCTAAAGTTATTTACTGACAGGTGAGCTAAAGGTCTTGCTGTGCTGAAATGGCTGAGGGCAGTGAGGTTCACGTAATTGTATTGCCAAGCCTGTTGACAGCCTGAGCACATACACAGTTTGCTAGGTTATTGTATTTGGTCTCTGTGCCTTTTCTGTCAACTTTTAAACAAAGGTACTGTGAATTTTGATGCTCTCACAAATAAGTCCATCCAAAGTTATGTTGCTTTTTGGTGGAAAGGCCTGAAAGTTGGCAAAGCTGTTGCTTGTTGCCCAGTAGGTGAAGAATATGTGCTAGTGAGTTTAGAGCCTGCGTACCTGTCTTGGGCCCAGCTGCAGTGCGTTGTGGCACTTCTTCCCTGTGGGCAGATGGGGAGGTACCTGTGGGATGCTGGGGGAGTGGTGACTTGACTATATTACGAGTTTAAGAAGGGAACCAGAAATGTCATGATGGTTGGTAAAGAATGGAAGTACATAGAGAAGATGGTGGCTTAACATCTGGAACTTCCTTGTCATCTTTTTATGTGCCATAGCTTATGACAGTTTTGATTTAAGCTTTTTTGGATGCATTGGGTTATGGAAAATCCAGTGCATTTTCTATCCTCACTGGTGTGAGAGAATAGAAAATTTTTTCACCTTCTGGAAACGCTGGTGAAATGCCAGCTCCTGTGCTGACGGACAGTGGAGTGTAGTTCTGTCCAGTCTGCAGTCTGGAGTCTCCAGGTGAAGCACTGCTCGTGGTTTCTGGTTGTGTTTCTGTGTAGGACAAGGCCATGTACGTACCCACCTCCTGCCCCTCCCCAGACAGCAATGTTTAATACAAGTTTTCATTAATATTTACAGCACTGATTATTGTTTGCTTCGGTGCTTTCAGTGAGAAGTTTAACATCAGGAATGGCTTAAAACGTTTAGTGGTTCAGGGTTTTGCTGGATAAAGATTTCCAGAACATTGGTGGCTATGAATTTTCCTGTAACTATTAATATACTTATTCACATTTTGTTCAGAGTTACGCCATTTGGCTCTTTGATGAAAGGACTTTTATAGTGGTGGTATTTACTAATGGAAAACCATTCAAGGTCACATATCTGCTCCTTGGCAAGATGGGGAATAGGTCTGCTTTTATGGCTCTTTCAGGGTTCAAGTATTAGTTAATATTGCCACCTAATGGCAAGAAGAGTAGCTGTCTAATTATTTAGAGTTTTTCACTACTTTTTGCTGATTGTTTTTACCCAGTCATGTCTGCTCTGGTTACATAAAAACAATTGTCAGGGAAACTTGATACCTGGCATTTTGTTCTTGTCCTCCTGCTAGAGAATTTTAAGGCTATACAACTGGTTAAAAAGACAAGAAGTGATTTTTTTTTTTTTTTTTATCCTAATTGTTAGATTTTTGTGCTTTACCTGAGTATTGCTTTATATTTTTGGTCAAGTGTTGGTGCTTAAAGAAGCCTCTTTTTATTGAGAATGTAGTAGAGAAGATCTTCCCTTAATGAAGGTCTGCACATCACTCAGCGTAATTCCCCAGGCTGGTGTTAGGGGAGCCCCAGCGGGAGTTTGGCGTTAGGACTTGAGGAACTTGAGAGCAGGTGTCCTGTTAATGTTTTGGGAAGGCCCTATGTCAACTAGGTTAAGTGTAATAATTTTGCGGAACTTAGGCTGTTGTATTAAAATGGGCAGTAATTCTGTTTTGACAGTGTAGCATCTCATTTGGCTAACTGAGCAATTAAGTTAAAAATAAAAGATATTTAATCTTCACACAAATTTCCTAATAAAACTTAACTTCAGTTGTAAATTATTACATGCATGTTTGTTCAAGCACGAGACTTGTATCAAATGAGGTGCATTATACTTAATAAACGCTGCTTGCAGATTGTATTGGGAAACATGAAAGGCGTGCATTTCAGTTGGCTGCCTGATTATCAGAGTACTTAATCGTTTTAGTTTACATATTTCTGTCCTGATTGCACTGGTTGAAAGTTCCCATGGTAACGGTTGGCTTGCCATCAGACAGCAGTCAGGTGAGGAAAGTGTGGATTGACATGAGCTCTTCCATGGGGCAGATTTCCCAAAACTGTGGGAAGGCTGTGCCTGTGGACCTTGAGGTGGTTCTAATGCAACCTGCTTCAGCCCTTGAGCAGTAGGGGAGACTCACAGAAGGCAGAGAAAACGGGGGAGCGTTGGTTTTCTCTTTGGTTTGCCCTAGCGTTTGGGAGTACTTTCTGTGTAAGCAGTTCCACTTCGCTTCTGGGTATAATTCCTGTCTGCGTGGTTCTTCCCTGCCAGTGAAGAGAAAAGCTGCATACTGGGAAGCTGGGAGGTGGGCTCCAGTGCATGGCTCGCAGTTCATGCTGCTGTTGGAGTAAGAATGCTTCTGACTGGACTAGTTGTGGGAAAATGCTGAATTCTTAGCTGCGTGTTTAGTGTGGCTTTAAAGAAAAGCACTGCTTTAGGGTCGATGCTTGCATAGTCTGTGATTGCAGGAAGGTTCTGCCTGTCTTTAGGCTCTGCTGAAAAGTTACATGACTTCATCTGTGTCTCTGAAGACTTTCTCTTTTCTTAGTGTTTTAATTTTTAGGTTTTAAAATGTAGGTTTAGAGAATAAATATTAACCTCAATGAAGTATTGGGGGATTTAGAATTTGTGAAGATCTGGAGAATACCTTCACTTTGTTCAGGTTTCTGAAAGGCTCTGAAAGTACTGCAGGGCTGATATCTCTGAATACATAGAGATTGCACTAGGCTTTATATGAATGTGAAAATGCTTTTCAAATATTTTCATTTAATATTGTAACAAAATAGTAAGATCCTTATGTTTTTGTCAGGAGTACTTCACCTATGTGAAATGGATTGAGGTAACAAATCTTGTAACTTTTCAGGTGGTCGTTACTCCTCACGCAATGACTTACATAGACTTTCTTATTCATTTCTTAGCATGTAATGATGTTGGCTAGAGGAATAACAAAAACTCAAGTAGCTTCATTTGCTTGTAATTGTTTTTTCCAGGTGGCTTCTCCACTGTCTTTCTGGTACGTACCCATGGAGGGATACGTTGTGCACTGAAACGAATGTATGTTAACAATGTGCCAGATCTCAACGTGTGCAAGAGAGAAATTACAATTATGGTAAGAAGTCTGTTATTTGTAGCCGGAGAGTGTATTAGTTTGTAGTATGCACACACCAAATGCCTCTTCAATGACAATCCCTTCTAGACTACCTTTTCTTTTGTCCTGGAGGTCCTGATTTTACACCCTTAGTTTCAGAAATTAATGCTCAGTTTAGGGTTGGTGTGTGATTAATCTCTAAATTAATTGTAAAAAATATATTTGATACCATAGTCAATTTGGTCAGTACCTCTGGTTCCCAATCAAAAGTAATCGCATGCACTTCTGCAGTGGTGACTTAGATTCTCAAGGCCTCTGTGTCCCGCAGCTCTGTTAGCTGAAGGGTGCTGCTGGTGGCTGGTGCGAGTGTTGTCGTCTTGAGCAGGTGTAAGCACGTTGTTCAAGTTGCAGTCCAGTGCTGAGCTAACTGATGCGGGTGTAGCTACATCATCAGAGTTTCTGTTGTTTCTCAGCAGGTGAATAGCAAATGAGGAGAAACTGGAAGGTTTGGTCAGATACACTTGGGTTTATGATTACTTGACAGGTTAAAAAAAAATTTAAAAAAAAAAAGTAGTTGCTGACTGGGCAGGAGAAAATCTGTTATACTGCCTTCCAGCAGATACTGTGAAGACTATTTATCTCCATATACTTCCAGCTTACAAGTGTTCTAATCATAGCAGCACCTATTTAATTACCTGGTACAGCAGGTACTTCTGTGGTAACCTTGAGTTATCTTGTAGGCAGTAAATCTGTAATACAGATGACAACACTTGTAGAGTCAGATGTGAAATAATCATTGCTTAATTCCACATGTAAATGGCTCTTAGAAGTTTTTTTTTTTTTCTTTGGGGACACCTTCAGTTGCTTGTGTGTGATAACTTTGTAAAACTTTGTAGTAGTTTAGACTACAACAGTTGTGGCTTTTTTCCAGCTGCTTTTTTTAATGAGTGAGAGGCTGTTTTTCAGTTTACCTTAGGATGGGCATGAGTAGCTTGATTCTTCCAGATCTCCTACATACCAAGGCTCTAGCTATTACTACTTCAAAACATTGTTTTAGAATGCAGCAGTTCGGATGTGTTTGTGCTGTCCAGGAAGTAGCACATCAGCGTTCTTTTCTGAGAAGCAGTTGCGTTTGATACGTAGCAGTCACTCTGATGTCACTGGCAGGGATGAGCTGAGGTACTGCCTTTGCGGTACTTCTCAAGAGTGGGACAAGGGCTAACTCAACTTGAAATCATAAATGGTTGTCTGAAAACTTACACTGTCTTTCATTTGTTTAAATTATTCTGTGCTGAAGTGTAACGTGCATCTTCTTTTTCAGAAAGAGTTATCTGGGCACAAGAATATTGTGAGCTATTTGGATTGCGCTGTTAATTGTATAAGCGATAATGTTTGGGAGGTGCTCATTCTCATGGAGTACTGTCGAGGTAAGAGACAGCTTTTGGCTTTTCAGAGTAAATGCAGGGAAGATGTTTGTGTTGATCACCTGGGATTTTTACTTAGAATTGTTCCCTTGATAGAAAAGGTTAACATGTATACCTCAGCTGGAATCCAATTAATTCTTTTTGCTTTTCTGTTTGCGTTGTTGCTGTGGAGGCACTGAGCTGTTGAACACTGAGAAAATGTAAAAGTCAGTTTCACACGGCTCTGCAATTAAGTATGTTTAGAAACAGGGAAATTACTTGTGTAAGCATAAAGTGAAATTGTTCTGTTCTGCTGTTTGTGCTAATCAACGTGTAGCTAGAATATAATTTGCTAAGAAAGATTGGCAAGCTTTTAACTGCTGTTCTCCTTCTGCTATTTTTGTTTTAGATAACAATATTAAAGATGGTTTACTTTTATCTGACAGGTGACTTGTTATAAATGAGCATAGCACAGTTACTGTTAATAATGCTGGACAAAAAAAAAGTAGTCCTGTGGTCCTGCTTTATAATCTAATTTTGTTTCAAACAATATCTAAGAACAGGTAGTTTCTAGATTTTTTTTTTTTTTCCCCCATCTCACATATGCATTGAAATAAACTTGCCATTGAATTAACTTGTGAAGTTTATCTAAAATTCAGGTTAACTAGGCACTGACCCCATAATACCAGATGGTGGTTAACCCAAATAGGGTGATGATGATAGAGCAAGTGCTACAAGAACAAGGTATTTCTAGGCTAGAAAGAAGACCCACCCCATTGTCCGTAATGCTAAAGGAATACTTTAAGTTGAGATTTACGTTGGTTTTATTTGCAGTAGAAGCAGTAAACATTAGTTTGTGCAATCTGTGCCATAAGGATCCAAAGACAGTCTGGATGTACATTTTAGGGAAGGGAATAAGGAGATAACTTGAAAACTTAGTGGCCACACTTTTGGCCCTCTACCCTGCTTGTATGGGTGAATTTCTGTACCCTTGTGGGAGCTCACTTCTGACTCCCTATTGATAGCACTTGTTGCTTAATTATAATGGTAAATAGTCACGTGGATATCAATGATCAGATGACTTGACAGTGTTACGCTTTTCTTTTTCACAGCATCCTTGTTTTGACAGAACGCTCACGAAGGCTCTGCAGCTACTGAGTCTTGCTTTATATGTTAGTGTTAAGGGAGCATTGTGGTAGGAAGAGCTTAGTATTATCTGGTAAAACTAGTTCAAGAAACAAGGAAATAATGATTCCCGATCTTAGAAAGAAACCTATGAAGAGGTGAAGTGAGGTCTTTCTCCAAGGGTGGATTCAAGGCGCTCTTTTTTTTCCCCCCTCTTTTTTTTTTCTTTACCTCTTTTTTCCTCTTTTTTTTTTTTCATTTGTCTCCCAGAAACACAGAGAGGGTGTTTAGAATATGAATTAAATTGAACTCGGTTGGCTGACAGGGTTTTGGCTATGGATCTAAATGCAAGAGAGACTTTTGAGGTAACATCTTTGCATGATGGATGCTTCTTTGTGTTTGTGACAACTCATCCCCAGTGGGTTTCAGTCATAGGGACTGTTTGTTTTTTTCACATGTGAAACAGTAATTTTCCTGTCTAGGATGATACAAGAGCGCGCATTTGGAAAACCAGGTTTGTTCTATTTAAAAACAGTGACCGTGGAAATCTTTCTTGCATCTAATTTGTGGATTTTTTTGCATATAAATAAGTCTTTACTTCTGTACATGATAGTAATTACTTAAAAAAAAAAAAAAAAAACCAAACCAAAAACATGTTGTTTCTTTAGCTGGACAAGTTGTGAATCAGATGAATCAGCGTCTGCAGACAGGCTTTACTGAGTCAGAAGTAATGAGAATATTTTGTGATACCTGTGAAGCCGTTGCCCGGTTGCATCAGTGCAAAACACCTATAGTTCACCGGGATCTAAAGGTATGAACTTAATAAAAAGGCACATCTAGGTTAAAATCAACGATCTGCATAAAAAGGATGGAGAATATAGGAGGTGTTTCACTAAGACTGACTTGTAGTTAGGAAAGCGCTTGCCATTGGTGGAGCTGTGAACAGAGAGACTAGACCAGAAGACATCACTTACTGGGAAGGCCAAGCCTTATCAAGTGATTTTTCAGAAAACTTTCCTGTTTGTGTGTGAGAACGCGTACTAACGGTTAACTCGGAAATTAATGCCATTGTTTACATCTAATGTTTCTGTGTGTTGATTCCCTTTCAAGGTGGAGAATATATTGTTAAACGATAGCGGGAACTATGTTCTCTGTGATTTCGGCAGTGCCACTAACAAATATCTTAATCCTCAAAAAGATGGTGTTAATGTGGTTGAAGAAGAAATTAAAAAGTAAGTTCATTTAAGTGGCCCATCATAAGCCATGATCATGCTGCTAGGAAACTCCATGTGTTATGGTGCATTGTGCACATATCTTATTAACATGAGTTGAACTTGATGATTGAATTTGAACTAATGTTGATGCAAATATAGTAAAACAGTGAAACTACTTGGAAACATAGATTTCTTCCATTTATTCACAGATTGTTTTTGCAAAGCTGAGGCTCTTAAGAATAGAGCTGTTGGAAAAAACATGCTGTTTTGAAATGAAACTGTTCAAAAATGTATGTCTGGCTACTGGCCATTTTAGGAGTTTCATATTTTAAATTTGTGCTATTTTAATACAGCTAATGGTATGAGAGAAAAAGAGCTGATGTAAATAAGCATTGCAGTGGATTTATGTAGGGTCTTATTTATAGAGTAAGGTCCATGTTCATTCTCTTAAGACTGATCAGAAAAATATTTTAACTTTTATTGCTGATGCACTCTTGAAAACATGTATTAGTTTGGTTTTGCCCCTTCACACTAGCTACTGCAGAGGAATAAATACAGACTACTTGTTCTCAAGTGATATAGGGCTTTTTTTCCAGCTCTGAAAAATATCTGGACTACTTTTGAGATGTTAGATTTTTTTGAAGTCTGCATTCTGTATGTTTCAATATGTGGTAGGGACTCGGCGGACTCTTCCATTACATCTCTCAAATGACTGGTTATTGCAGTATTCAAGCAAAGTGACTCTTGAAAAAGTACACGTGCTGGGGAAATAACATTAAAAGCAAAATTTAGCTGACTTAATATTTATTCTTGTGTGTGATGATTTTATGTTGCCACTCCAAATATTCTCTGTGATGCTGCAAATGCAAGAAGTGACTTGCACTGTGTAAGACAATTCAAGGCGCATATCTGAAACTTGGGTGTGCATGGCAGATGCAGGAAAACACGATTTCAGTTCTGAGGCACACTTTTCAGCTCCATCCTCTTTTAACTGTTTACTGCTAGGTATACAACACTATCATACAGAGCTCCTGAAATGATCAATCTTTATGGAGGAAAACCAATTACCACCAAGGCAGATATCTGGGTAAGCAAAAAATCAGGTACTGTGAAATATGGAACTAATTAAGAGGTGGGAGGGGGGAAGTTAAAACCAACATTGAGTAACTGAAAAACTAATTCTTTGAAAGTGAAATATATAATGCACCTGTACAATGCAAAGTATAGTAGAGGTGTCTTCGGTAGTTATGCCTTCTGTAAAAAAAAAAAATGAATGCCATGTATGATGATCATTTTGAGTTAAGGGGAGCTTGAGTTAGAATTTTCTTCCTTTTTGTTGACTCAGGTTGCTGCGTGCTAGTCACTAGTGATTTCTTGTGGAAACCTCTTAGCAGCTTCATGAAGAAAGGTGTTTTTATTAGGTGATGCGCAGTGAAGTAGATAAAGACTCAATTCAGTGGAAATGCTAGTGGTATCTCTGGGTGATCTGACAGTGTGAATGCAGCTCTTGGTATGTGCTCTAATTTTGGTGGTTCGTGTCTAACATAGGAGTCAGTGGGAAAGAAAGCCTGTTTAGAGCTGGTTTGTTTATCAGCTTGTCTCATCAATAGAGTGTTTCATAATGCAGCTTCTACATAGCAGGGTAAGCATCAGCTGTAGCTAGGATGCGGTTTGTTTCTTGTTGGTGCTGTGTTGTTATGTAAAAGGCTTACTCTCATCCCTTTACAGTGCCTGTATTTGTTTTTTACAGGCACTTGGCTGCTTGCTGTATAAACTTTGTTTCTTTTCACTTCCCTTTGGAGAAAGTCAAGTTGCTATTTGTGATGGAAGCTTTACCATTCCGGACAATTCCCGATACTCTCATAGTATACACTGTTTGATAAGTAAGTATCTGGGCAGCATGGCGATTCTTTTGCCTCATGGATCAAATAAAACACAGAAGATCCCGCTAATGTAGAGGAGTGACTTGGATGGGCGGTGCAGACTGGCTGGCTTCTTCAGCGAGCAGTGGGAGTTGCTCCTGGCTGCCATCTGTCGTGCAAGTCCTGCACTTGCCCTTGAAAGGAGGCTTGCTTATCACTTTGCTCAACAGAGGACTGTGCCACAGGGTGCAGAACTGAGGTGCTGGCCCAGAGAGCCATTTCAGAAACCTCGAGGAATCTTTGAAATGGCACCAAATGCAAGCCAGGTAAATGAAGCACAGGCAAGTCTTTCTCCTGGACTGCTGACTTGTTAAAATCAGCTACTGTGTTCTGGGCATTTAATGGATGAGTTGATGATAACTTCAGAATTGAAACACAGTAAAGCAGTGCAAAGCCCTGCTGGTTGAAATTGTACCTCTCAGCCCAGAAGAGCTTTGTTGGAGTTAAAAGAACTTTTTGCTTCCTTTGGGAGGCATGGATGATTTGCCCCCCCCTTAGGTAGCCATAAACCATGAGAAGGTATGAGGGGAGTGAAAAGAGTAGGTCTTAATTTATTCATAGTTCCTTTTTGCTCTTAATCATGTATTTTCTATGGAATGTCAGACCATTAGTAGTATTTTCTGTCCAAGTTGGACAGTTGTGCTTAGATGAGTTTGAAGCAGAAGTTTAGTTTAGAAACATAAATGTACTGAGATGACTTGCACTGGGGGGAATTTTATAGTAGTTTCGTGGTTTAAACTAGAGCAAAAATCTGAAAGTTTGTGCAACCCAAAGTGTCAGGCATGAACTCTGGTAAAAATTTGAAAACGCAAAGAGTATGAAGGAAAACTTTGGACAACAAGAAGCTCTGAGGCTAGCAATTAGTCTGTTGTCCAAGTACAGAGATACAGGATCTAATATTTACAGTAATAATGAGTATGTTCAGCTGTCTTTGTTTTCAACTTTGAGCAGGTTAATTTGAAAGTGTGTGACTGACAGAATATGAAAAATTCAGAAAGTTTGAATAGAAGCTCTTGTAATTTATTTTGAAGTTATGACTGTTGACCACATAGTTCATGCTTTTATATAATTGGAAGTACCAAATCCAAGCCACTTTTTTGAGCACACATTCATAATTGAGAAATAGCAGTTACCATGGTAAGCATTTACCTTCTGCAGATACTTAATAACTGACTGTGGTGGTTTAACCCCGTCCAGCAACTAAGCCCCACACAGCCGCTCGCTCACTCCCACCCACTGGGATGGGGCAGAGAATCAGAAGGGTAAAAGTGAGAAAACTCGTGGGTTGAGATAAAGCCAGCTTAATAGGTAAAGCAGAAGCCGTGTGCACAAGCAAATCAAAACAAGGAATTAATTCACCACTTCCCACGGGCAGGCATCTCCAGGAAAGCAGGGCTCCGTCACCCATAGTGGTTACTTGGGAAGACAAATGCCACCACTCCAAACATCCCCCCTTCCTCCTTCTTCCCCCCACTTTATACGCTGAGCAGGACTCTGTATGGTGTGGACTGTCCCTTGGGTCAGTCGGGTCAGCTGTGGTGTGGACTGTCCCTTGGGTCAGTCAGGGTCAGCTGTGGTGTGGACTGTCCCTTGGGTCAGTCGGGTCAGCTGTCCCAGCCGCGTGCCCCCCCTCCCATGCCCCCCAGCCTGCTCGCTGCCAGGGTCTGGCGAGAGAAGCAGAAAAGGCCTCGGCATGGTGCAAGCACTGCTCCTGTGTTATCAGCACTGTTTCCAGCACAAATCCAAAACATAGCCCCGCACTAGCTACTATGAAGAAAATTAACTCTACCCCAACTAAAACCAGTACACTGACAAAATGAGATGAATTTTCAAGCGATTAAATACTTTTCTTTGTGTCACAGTGCTACTTGTAGAAGCATACAGGTTTTAATCTGTCTCCTTATAAGTATGAACACTGATTTACCGAGATTCAATGAACTGCTGTGCCAAGATGAGCATTACTGGCATGGAATACATGTGGGTGGGGAAGAATCTCGTAATGTAAACTTCCCCTCTTTCCATGTGGAATGGAAGCCAAAAAAAGCTGCAGTTGATTTTAAAAGATATTTCAGGGACGTCTGACTTCATCTTGACTCTTTTACAAGGTGGGGCGGAGGGGAGCACCAAGCTGAACGTTCTCCACCTAATAAACCTAGCATTTCAGAATCAAGTGGCAGGACTCACTTCATGAGGAGTGTTCTGTTTCCAATCAATGGTTCTGTCACTCCTAGTTTAAATCTGCTTTATTTTGTAAAATCCATTAAAAATAAAACTTGCTGTGGACTATATTGACCATGAAATAATGGCTTTGTGTAAAATTGTAAGATCTGTCTAAAATGACGTTAATTTAAAAAAATACTTCAAGATATTTTATAAGATCCTTTTTAAGGTTGGCTGTACTGCTGAACAATTTTAGAAATGTAGCTCAATTTTCTCATCAAAATTGAGAACTTAAATTTTCATAGGTTGTTCATTTTCTTTGTAGCTGAACATATTTTTAGAGGCTTAGCTTGTTTAGATAATATCTTTCACTGTTTATTTAGGTTCTTTGGTCATTTAAGCAAGATTTCCTGATTGTATACTCTGTATCATATTGTAAACAATATAAAGTAACTTTTATGTGCTTGAAAAACGCCAAACCTTCTAATTTGGGAAGCTGATGTTTGAGAGGGACATCAGAAATTCCGTGTCTTGTCAGCAAAAAGTACTTTTGTCCATGAAACTGTGGTTTTCTTAACATACATAAGTGTGCGTAGCCAACTAAACCTGCAAGACAAAAGATGATGTAGAACCTTAGCCTGATGTGTTTAGATACATCTGTGAGTGTTGTTAGCCACATTGAATTTTGTATTAACCCTAGAAAATTCTAGTAGTATGAGTTGGTTTTATGTTGTTTCTCTCTGAAGCTATTACTGTGTCAGTTTAGCTGCCCTTTCCACAACTGAGTATCAAAATATCAAACAGGATACATCTTCTCCGATTAGACTTGACCCTAGAAACTATTCGACTTGACGAAAAGTACTTAAAATCCCCCCAAAACGAACATAACGATAAAAGTGACTCTGTCTGGGGTAAGCTCATTTGGCGGAGCTGCTGAATTTCTTCTTGCTGGTAGCACGCTGTCTCAACAGGCTTTTTGATATCCAAGAGCGATAACTTGGTTTTACCAATTTTTGCAGGGTATATGCTTGAACCTGATCAAGAACAGAGACCAGATATCTTTCAAATATCTTACTTTGCCTTTAAACTTGCCAAAAAGGATTGTCCAGTGTCTAATATTAATGTAAGTAGTAGTCTTCATTTTTTTCAGTATTTTCAGTGTGGTTTGTAGGTAGCATTGAGAAAAGTTGGTTGGATCAGCTGAGAGAGATTATTTCAATTTCTTCATAAACATTGTTCCTAAATTTAGAGCTTGCTTACATGTGATATTAGCTCCCTAAAAAACAATGTTGTTTTAATTTTGGGGGCATAGCTTCATGAATTATATTTATACCGCACCGATACCTGACTCGTGGTTTTTACCATTACTAATCACTGGTGTCTAATACAATTAATATGAAATGTACTACAGAATTTAAACTTTTTGACAATAGAGTGTTTAGTGTTGTAACTGTAGCATCAAGGGCATTTGTGCTTGTTCTAGATAAACCCTCTTTCTTAATCATACTGAGCAATTATGTTAATACATTGGTAGGACCACAGCGAACTGGAAGGCGAACAGAATAGTGCCTTGGGTAGCCTGCATTCCTACTCTTGCTTTCCATGTGAGTTTGAACTTTGTTTGAAAGTCTGAACTTTCTCTCAGAGATCATCTCATTCACAGATCTAATTACTGTGCAATGGAATTTAAGGGCACATTAGTAACATTCAGTATAGTAAAGTGATTCTCAAGATGGGCATCAGGAAGAATCCATCTCAAAATTCGTTTTGGAGCAAATGTCAATTATAGTAAACTCTGCCTTCAGAGGCAGACAAGTGAACTTACTGAGAACCTTTTAAATTCCTTTATCATTGAAGTTTGTAGAAGAAAGTGCTCAGTAAACGTGAGTGGTGCTTTTTGAAAACCTAAGTTAAAGAAATGAGAAAACCTTGAAGTACTTATTGTTTGTAGGAAAAGGCTGGATTTCAAGTTGTTTGAATGGCTTTACGTTATGCTGTTGCAGAGTGTGATTAGGAGGTGCAATAACTATACTTTCCCTCAAATGCTTTATCCTGGAATAGGAGCAAGTATATAACTTGATCTTGACAGAAGGTAATTTGGGAATTTACTAGGTTACTCACTGGAGGAGTGGTATCACATCACTTGGGTGACTTGAAAATATGTCTGTTCCTTGGGTTTTGCTGTTTTTCCCCTGCAGATGGGAATTGCCGGCTTACTTAGCCCTCTGCCCTGTGACAAGCACAGAAAAGTGCCTGGAGTATTCTTACGAAGTGAAGCTGCTTTGTGTGTGTGCTTTTTCCACCGGGATGTTAAAACAGCAGCGAGAGCCGCAGTCTGTGCCCTGGTTTCTGTTGCTGTTGGCTCTCTGGTGGTGCTTGCCCCTCCAGCACCCGCGTCTACCTTGGAAGAGAAGCAGCACTAACGTGGGCACCCCCGACGAGAGCCTGGGTGGCTGCGAGGGCTGTCTTTGACAGCAGCTTGTTTGTTCGAGGGAAAGTAGGAAGTGTGCTGTCTGGCTCCGTGCCAGGCTCTTGGCTAATTCCAGTACTGACGGTAGTCTTCGGAAGCAGTATTTATAACTCTGTCTCAACCATTTGTGACCAGATTTAGATTTGCATTCTTTACTGTATGAAAGGAGGTACTGAATGTGTAATGAGAGAGAATCTTCCTCATACCTCCCCCCAAACTGCCTTTTTCCTTGGTTAAATGGAGTTTAGGTGAAATGCAATTCATTCAGGAATTTGACTGAGATGGGGGTGAGTTGAAGGACCATAGAAGCTTAGATGCTGCTTGGCTTTCTGGAACTTGTGTTGCGGTGGAAGAGCTGAGTGGACTAAAAAACTACTGTTGTTTCATCCAAAGGTTAGGCTTTGTTTTAGTTCTTAAACCTGAGGCTAAAATAAGTCTGCGCTGTGCAGTTACGAGGGAGACTTGGAGAAAATGGTTTACTTTATTGTTGGTAGTTGATAGTGCGTAGATGAAGTGAAGTAGCTGACAAAACAGTCAGGCAAGTAATGTCGTTGTTTCACTTTTGCAGCAGATCAGAGAACATAGAGATACTGTTAAACTAAAACACTTTTAATCTACAGCCTTGTGAGTTCCGCATGAAGCCTAGCAACATGAAAACCTTGAACCCAAGTATTCCTCTTCAATATGTAATGATTTTTTTCTTTCAGGATTTCGCTTTTTTAATTTATTCAAATTTATTTTTCCCAAGAATTCTCCTGTCCCTTCAACTCTTCCTGAACCCATGACAGCTAGTGAGGCAGCTGCTAGAAAAAGCCAAATAAAAGCAAGGTGAGCAGCGGATGTGACTTTACTTTTTTTTTTTTGCTAATATTGTTAAGCTACATATTTGTCTGAAACCTGTTTTCATATGCTTGTTAATAAATGAAAAATTATCTTAGTAGCAGAGGTCATTAGAATAGATAAACTGCAATTTTAAGAGCTTCAAGTCTCTCTGGATTCTGCTTCATTGTTTTTTTTCATTGTATTGAGAATCCATGGAGAGAAACTGAGAGCATGTTTCATGGTGGAGCAAGTGAGTACTAGCAGTCTGTTTCTGATCTGCTTTATTTTATCGTAGTGTGATGAGGGAATTTTGAAACAAAAGATTTTAGTGGCAAGTGAGGATAATATGGTACAGGTAAACTGTTCTTAGGAGTTGTATTTCAATGTACAAATCAAATGTGATTGATGAAGGTAAGTGGATTTTGTTTTCAGAAATTCTAATGTTTTTTATACCAAAATGTTCATTTTGTACTTGTTAATGAAAATAAAAACAAAACCTCAGGAATTTCTATTCATGCTTTGTATTTCTGCCATGGTATATGGTGTATGCTTAATGCTAATGCTGGAAGAATCCTTTACACGTACTCCTTGTTAAATGAAGTTGTTTGGGTTTTGAATCTACCAACATGTGTGACTTAGGTACTTTTATATTTAGCTGTAATTCTCTTTTCAACTCTGGCTTCGTTAGCCTGTTGAGTGAGAAGCAAACGAACAGACTCGTCTACGCCGTGTTTGAGCTATATGTCTGTGCCATTTTAGGGTAATGTCATGGTCTGGACGTGGTTTGTTTTGCTGGCCCTCCTGTCAGTTGGTGATGTGCAGCGGAGGGCAGGCGGAGAGTATCTGTCGAATAATGTTTTAATCTCTAACTAAATCTGCTAGACGATAGTAGGAAGATTCATAGTTCTGCCTAAGTAATCTTTTTGTGACGGCCCTAAGTTACAGCAGGGTAAGGCAGATGGATTCTGGATACAGTATGGTAGCAACTAATATGAGGTGTTAGGTACTGGAGCTCAGATGGTGAATTAGTGTTTTTAAGCAGCTGGACAGTTTTTAAAAATGCATATAATATAACCTGATAGCAGGGTTAAAGGTCAAAAGTACTTTGGTTTTGAACATGTTTGTTACCCTGGTGGACTATTATACAGCTCTGAAGTACTGCGGGGAGACAAGTATTGTGAGCAGTTTATGGGTGTTGTAACTGCTAGAGGCTAAATCTCTAACAAAAAGTATAAATGAATTGACTTTAACAGATAAGGATTTTCTTAATCTCATTTCCTGTATGCATGAACAGTAATCATATCTCTAGGCATAGGATGGCTGACTCAAGCGCTGCACATGACTTTCACTCACTACTGTGAATTGAGGAAAGCTTCTAGAGAAATTTCATCTACTGTCGTGGTCTCCTTGGGAATTAGGCTGTCATATAGCTCCTTCTGAATGGTGTTCTGCAGCAGGCATCTATCCTCTGGTTGTAAGGGGGGGTGAGGGGAATTTTTAGGAAGCAAATTTTAAGGTATTAAAATCCAGTCCAGAAGCAGAGCAGGACATGATTAAGGCATAATTGAGCTATTGAGAGATATATTATGTCTAATTTGAAGAAGAAAAAGGATTGTAACGAGTCTTTTCTATGGGAAAATTTCCCATTTCAGAATAACAGATACCGTTGGACCAACAGAAACCTCAATTGCACCACGACAAAGACCAAAAGCCAATTCAAGCACTGCCACTTCTGCTGTGCTGACGATTCAGAGCTCAGCAACTCCAGTCAAAGTACAAGTTCCTGGTGAATTAGGTAATCGTGGGCAAAAAGGTAACTTATCAAAGTCTAAGGATGGACCAAAATAAGTGAAGAATGAAGTTTGTATTGCTCCTTGTTCTAGTAGGGATAAGATTTAAAACTCGCATTCATCTGCTTTTTTTTATATGCCAAATATCTAGTATTCATCCTTTCCAAAAGACTCTAAATGTGCAAGTAAGAAGTTTGACCAGGTGCACAAAAACTAAATGCAAATTGTTGAGAAGTGAAGGGTTTTTTCTCACTATACTTAACATTGATTTTGAACTAACTTTCCCACTGCGGACTGTGAGAGAAGTTTATGGTCAATTTGGGCTTTCAGATATTTCACAAAAAGTAATGAGCTCTACTGTAACAAACTGCTTTCATTGTAGTAGGAAAAATGCTTTCCCTGTGCCTCAGTAAGTCATGAGACATCAACAGTATGTTGGTATTATTTGTAGTCTGGAACCATCTAGAAACTTCATTTCTCTAATGATTGACCAATGCATTTCATATTGCACTGTGGGTGCAATAGAGGGACAGCGGAGGAGTAATTGAGGGAGATGCAATCGAATGAAATGAGTTCTCAATAAATCCTTTGAGTTTTTCTCATTCAAAAAGAGTTATGGCTCTGATAAATATTCACTTAAATAGTTTCCATTTATGTCTTGAATACTTTCCTAGTGGCACTCTGTGATGTTCTATGTCTGTTACAGTACAGGAAGAGTGGCTTCAGGGATGGTATTGGGAAAGCCTCCAGTCAAAAGGCCCCTGAGAATGTGTCCCAGGTGTAAACAACTTTTACTACACAATATCCAAATAACATCCAGCTTGGAAAGCTTTTCCTCTTATGATAAGGAGCAGATCATTCCTGGACTCTTCACAATATAAATACAGCATGCAAGAGGGATCGATTTAAGTTTAGACACTGCTTACTTAAAAGGCTGCAAAAACAATTGAATGGCAAAATTAATCAAGTATTCTATTTATTTATTTATTTATTTAAGGGAATTTGGCAAGTGAGCCAGTACTTCTCTTAAAAAAAAAATTAATTGTATGCATATAAAATTATATGCTTTGGGGGTTAGGGTTTGAGATACTAGAAGGCACAACTTAAGTGTTAGTGAAGCGGAGGTCTTGAACCCAGCTTCCTCTGTGGTGAGACCAAAGGAAGCTTCCCGCATCTTGTAAGCAGAAATTGTGCGTTAGCAGCCCTGGAAGTATTTTTGGAGAGGTGAACTTGCTGTCTACCAGCTGTACAAGTTGTCACACTGGGGAGGGAAGTTAATATGCTGTTTCACCTTGAAGTGTTAAAGAGATTAAGCGCCAGGGAGCTCTCTAGCTAAAATTTAGGGATCAGTATGTCAGTTGTGTTGTCTGGGTATCACAGGAACCATGCGACCAGGGAACGGACAAGAGCTCTTACAGTGCCAAGGGACCAACCAGCACCCCCCACAGCAGAACAGAGTTCTCCAGCAGCTGCAGCAAGGGGACTGGAGACTGCAGCAGCTACACCATCTACACCACCAGCAGCAGCCGCCTGCGGTTCAGGATGCTTACATTCAGCAGGTACAAGTCAAGTCTGTTAGACGAGTTTGAGACACACGTTGTGCTTGTGAAGAACAGTTGGGATTATCTGCTTAGTTTAGCATTTCTGCTGTTGTGGCCTGGTTGTTTTCCTGCTAGCAGAGAGAAAGGGATCATGGGTCCTGCCCTTCCTGTTTTGCCTTTGATTTGGCTCTTCATGGGCACTGCAATACTTATCCTAGAAAGTTGCTTTCTTTGTGCGGTCTTGTTTTTGGAGTTTGACCTTGCATCCCAGCTTGCTTTGAATCGCCACCATGTGGCCCAAATAAAGATTTTGCCTGTGTGTAAAAGCGCTCAAGATAAATGTGAGGAGTTATCTAGATGATGCTACGCTTGCAGCAGATGGTTGTACATACACCATCTAAGTAGGATTTTTGCAGGTTTTGCTTTCTAGAATTTTTCTTAGTCTGTGAAGAGCTTCCTTTCTGTAGTTGTTCTGTCTGCCCAGATTTTTCATGGATATCACATATTCTAACATTGTCCAGCTTGCATACCATCAAGTACAATTGCTGAAGTTGTGTAGCATAAATAACTGTAAACATAACAGAAGAGTAGATAGGTCTAGACAAGAACTTTCGCATCCTATACAAGTCACCTATTGCTATTCTTTGTTTTTTTTCCCATGTTGACACAAGTTATTCTTTAAAGCACAGCTGAATTATTTTCTGAAGGGGCTCAGCGCTGGTGAAAAATGCAAAAGTTGAGATGTTAATTGGTCTGCCTTGGAAAAGGCAGTGCTGAATAGGTAGTCTAATTTTTTTGTTAAACAGGGTGGTATTAATTGGGGAACAAAAATGTAAAAGATTCCAAACACAGAGTCATTAAAATGCAGTGACTAAATGGCAGGCTGATTCTTGGTTATGTGATGTCCTAACTGAAAAATGCTGTTGAGTCTCAGAAGTGATATTTTAATTGATGCTGCTTCAAAATATCTGGATATTCCTAAAGGGGGAGGGGGATCATGACTTCTTAAAGCTATTTTCTTTTTTTTAACTATAGTATCAACAAGCAATGCACCAGCAGATGGTCCAACAGCAGCTGTTGATGCAGTCTATGTACCAGCAGCAACCTTCCCAATCTCACTACCCTGCTATGGTATGTCAAGAATGGAATGTAGATGGCACAATCTTAAAATACATACTGTGTTTGTAAGTCTGTTGTGAAAATCACAAAATGATACTTAGCGGGGGAAAAAAGAGTCAACCCAAACTTTGTCACAAAAACTTACCTGGCGTTGTGCTTTTGTATTAATCGGATGGGATATATCCTAAACTTCATGAAGTAGGTGCATAGTAATTTCAAACATGCTTGGTGCTTAAGGTTTCAGGTAGTGACCACAGCAACGAATGTGTGTTACGCTACAGAGTGATAAAAGACATGGTGGCATCAAGTTCCTGCTTCAAAAGCAAGAAAGATAACTGGCATAATCTGTTTTTCAAAAGTCAGGAGAAACTGTCATGACATTTGGATTATTAATATTTAAGAACAGGGTATGATGAAAATGAACTTCTTAGTGCTGCAGTAGCATATACTTAGGTTGCAGTAATTACAAAAAGCTAAGTGGTAATATCTTGGAGGAGAAAAACAGTATCACTGACCTGTTAGGGCAGTTTCTTTTCACCTGTTTAACAAACAGGTCTGGCTTCTTGCTTCTGCTGAAGCTGCCAAGCTTTTCTAGAGCATGTTGGTTGTTAGTGCATTTGGCTGCAAGGCCATTATTGTTACTTAGCAGAAGCGGTTCACACGGGCCCTGTGAATTTTAGTAATGTGATCGTTATCTTACTTAGGTGCAGCAATATCAGCAGGCTCTCCTACAGCAGCAGATGCTTGCTCAGCAGCAACTGCGGTCGCGACAGGCGCAGTCTCCTGAGTATATCACTTCTCCACAAGACTTCTCACCAGCCTTAATCTCCTACCCTGGGTCACTTCCAGTGCATGCTGGAACAGTGGCAGATTCTCCCTACCCTGCAAGCAGGCAAGTATTCTGACACAGATGTACCCAGGTGTTACCACCTACATTCCTAATTGTGATGAGCACTGCTGAATCCTTTCCTCAGAAATTACTTGCTTCAATAGTAATGCATTACTTGAAGGAGTTGGATAGTTGCTGTTTAGTGGTAAAGGATATACTGGGGGGAGGGTGGAACACTGAAATTGTTAACAGATGGGCCTGGTACAACTTCTTAAAGAACCTGTCTTCCATTTTTTCTTCTTCATGGATTTATTCCAGGAGCTGACTGCTAACCACTTCCCTTAAGTTGGTCAGTGGCCTATGTTGAATGAGCTTATAAGCATGTGAAAGACCTCTCAAACGCTCTTTGAAGACAGGCTTTGTAGTTGGCATTTATTTGCTAGAGCTTCTAACTCTTGTGTCTGATCAGTGCTCTGACTTAAGTGTCTTGTATGATGGAGTACACCTCATCACCGGTGTGGTCCCTTTGCAGGGGCCTGCGGACTTACCCTTGAGTAATAAAGTATAATCCATAATGACTTTCCCACGAGTGTTTATGAAAAACAGTGTGTGGAATAAAAAAACCTTCCTTTTCTGATTTAAAAATAAAAAAATCAGATTTGCCCAGTTTCACTAATGTTATGAACTAGTTTATATATTCATATAGGTTCCTACCATACTGTATTGAGAGAGAAGTCCTTTGCAGTTGTGGGAACACTGCAGTCTTCGGTGTCGTCAGTCTTGACCCAGGCTTTCAGTTAATAGCGGGACTTAAATGCTTCAGTGCTGCTGTCATTCTCAGTCTCTTCTAGTTTACAGTGTGTTGAAAGGGTAAAAGGCAAAATATTTTACTGCTGTAGGCTGGATTTATATAATATCATATATCACTGTGACCAGTTTGGCTTCATCTCGCCAATTAGGCAGTCTGATCCCTAGCAGAGAGTGAGACTTACCAGCTGTACTTCAGTAAGGTCTGTTGCCAGAGTCGTTTTTGACAAATGATTTCTGAAAGGAATCATTCCAGTTTGGAAGTAAATATGTATATGTCCTGTTTCTCTTCTGTGTGTTTGGCTGAAGATTTCAATCCTGCTGTTTAGCTTAGTGACTGTGGGTTAGCAATGGTGTGCAATGCATAGGGTTGATCTTGTAAACAAAAAATAGGACTTCTTATAAAGGAAGGGGTGATGAATTTCTTTTCCAATGACATATGAAATGTGTTGCGTTGTGTTACATGTTGTCCTGCTCTCAGCAGAAAGAGCCAGGAGTCTTGTGGGAAGGCAGCACCTGAGCTGACAGGAAAGAGCCCCTTCTTCTTCCTCTTGTCTTGAAGAGATGGTTCCACATGGAGCTGGGCTGCAGGTGTGGCCTGCAGAGCCTGGCTAGGCGTAGAGAGAACGCCAGTTAGTGTGTGGTAACTTGCTGGTTGCTGCTTTTCTAGTCTAGTTCAGGCAAACAGAGAAGTGGTAGGTGTAATTTGCTAAAAGGTGCATGAAAGGAAAAATGCATCCGGTCAAAGGTTTCCTTATCTGTGTAGATCAGACTCATACAAGCAGAAGCTGTGATGTCAACTGGTTAACTGTATCAGTGGATGGATGCAGGATTCAGAGACACTTAGTGTGTCTGCCAAGGAAAAATAACAAAGAGAACCGATGAAAATTTCAGACGTATTTAGTGGGGTTTGTTTTTTTTTTTTGAGGAAAACAAGGCAGTCTCCTATGACAATACAGAAATGACCACAGGTAAAATACAGCTTTTGCCCTTGCATGTCAACTTGATGAAGGATTCTGTGCTTTGGCTACAATTAATAAATTGAAAAATAAAAGTCCAAGGATTGCATACAGAAAGGATGAGATCAAACCACATGTTTCAAGTGATCCATTTTCCTTTAAATTAGCTTTCAGATGCTTTGGGGATAAACTATTAATGCATGTGTGTTGCTTGTGTGTAGTATTTTGGCATAATGAACCATGTGATAGATTTTCAACCTGATAAACAATCCTGTAATGTTTCTCTTTATTTGCTTCCATGAACTGACTTTACAGGTCAGGTATTCCTGATGCTGAAGCAGTTGCCAATTACCCAAAGCAGAGCATCAATAACCCACCTGATATGTCAGGCTGGAACCCATTTGGAGAGGACAATTTTTCCAAGTTGACAGAGGAGGAGCTGCTGGACAGAGAATTTGACCTGCTGAGATCAAGTAAGGGACGCTTGAAGGCTTATTTTGCTTCACAATAAAGAAGGGCTCTGTAGTTGCTCAGCAGATTCAACACCTATCTTGTCGAAGGGCCATGCAGTCTGTGTACAGAAAATTCTTTCTGAGCATTTGAGGGCAGAGTTGAGCCTGTCTTCCTTCATTCCCATTTTGAAAATGTGTGCAATAGGAACTCACTGTCTAAAATTGGTAGTTACTGGCTCAAATACTGCAGAAATGGTAAATCTTAGCTTAAATACTGCTTGTGTCACTTTGATTGTCAAGAAGCTCTGCACAGCAGAGGGATGTTGTCAGATAGGAAGAAAAGTTTGGCTGCCTGCTTTATTCCTTTCCAGCTTTTTTCTTGCACACCAAAGCAGAAGATTCTGTGGGTCTGAAATGTCCTTTGAAAATGCCTGAAAGAAAATTGATCTATTACATTATGTTAATGTTTTGTAATGTCCTTTTTGATGAGTGGCTACATGTAAGGGCTGCTTTATTGTTCTGATATGGCAATAGTTGAATAAACTTTTTCCTCTTCAAGTCAGTTATCTCAATGGTTTTTACTTGGAATTGCTTCCTTTTCGTAATTGCTCAATACGTGCTCATTAGATCCTCTTTCTGAAACTGGTTTTGTCATGAGCAGATTTATTGGTGAGATTTGTAAGATGTGACAATGTCAAAAAGCAGATTGTGTATACTTGACTGACTATCAGCAAGCTCCTTGCAATGAAAAATGCAGTAGAGTTGAATTTTGAGTAATTGAAAAAAACCAAACCCCAAAACCCCTGTGCCTTCAACTGAGTCTTTTTCTTCTTGGATTTCTGTGTCCCTAAATGTAGGTGAAGATGTGCACATTACCTTAAGGAAATCCTTAAGGAAAATGACTGGCGTTTGGTTTCTTCTTGACACTTTAGTTGATTGTTTTCACTTGTGTCCTCTGCTGATCAAATAAGACTCCTATTTTTGAGATGTGGATGTAGTCTGCTCATGTTTTACAGTAAAATGCGAGCTGTGGGAAATGGATAATGTACCAGCTAAAAAGTAAGCATTCTTTCCAAATCCAAGTTTAGAATTTGAAATTATTTAGTAGCAGAATTGAATACATTTAGGCATGCTGCTTCCAATTGAAGCCTTAGAAGTCTTTTGAAATAATACACTCTTGAATCTGGCGAAGGTTAGCTTGAACCGAAAGGTCAACACAGCATTACCCATTTCCAGAATCTTTAGCTGACTGTTGGACTGCTGACTGTAGTTACGGTGAGTTTCATGAGACTGGTTTGGTTAAGCCACATGTTTTGAACAAATACAAGTCCAGAAGAAATGTGGCTTTACAAAAAAGCTGAAAAACACTATACAAGAAATACCCTTGGCTGGGGCAGCTTGATAGGCTGGTTACAGTAAGCTGGGGAAACAGAAGATCATGGAATCATTTAAGTTGGAAAACACCCTTAAGATCATGGAGTCCAACCGTTAACATATCATCACCAAGTCCACCGCTAGACCATGTGCCTTTATGCTGCGTCTTCTGAGTGGCCAAAATGCTGAACTGCGTGCAAGCGGTTAGACTTGGTGAAGGCTGGAATAACTCGGAGCTAAATGCTGCAAACTGCTGTCTCTAAGTGTCCAGCAGAACAAACAATTTACTACTACTACAATTCCATTATCCGTTTTTGTACTACATGTGTGAAAATAGTCTGAAGTTTGTAAAGACGGAATCTACGTAGGCGTGTTTTTGTCTTACCTCTTAGTAAAGATAATTCAATGCACAGAAGAACTGGACGTGATAACAAACTTCCTGCGCTGTATCAAGTAAACAAAACAGCATAGTTTTGCTTAGTAATAACCAGCACTAGAGTTTTTTAGTCATTTGAACACAGAAAATGTAAAAAATAAAAAACCAACTCGCTTGACCTGTAGTACGTGAGATGGCAGGCTTGTTTGTGCTTAGCGCGACACACACCTACAGCTGTCCTCGGCCTTTTGGCTTCATTTCGGCCCGAGGCCCAGTGGAGGGGAGCATTGCTGGCTGTAAGCTCAGTGTATGGGTGTTGTGCGTACACAGAGATACATGCATCAAAAACTTCAAAGTCCTTTTAACTTTTTTTTTTGATACAAAGTATGTTGGTGCCACAGATCATAGGAACTTACCTTGCAGTGTTAATGCCTTTACTGCGGGCAAAGCAGAGATATTTATACCTCATTTTGTCTGCTGGTACTTTCTCAAACTTAGGTGGATTAATGAGAAGTTGGGACATTTATTGTACAGTTAAGGCTTATACCTATAAAACTGTCTCTAACTATATCATGCTTCCTGGAATTCCCTCAGACATATCTTAGGGATCAGTTCTCTTTAGATGTAGGTTATCTCTTATGAGAGAAAACTGCTGTTTTCTACTAAGTAATTTTTTTGCTCAATTGTTGAGTTTCGTGTGAATCATTTTGCCATCTAGAGGAAGGAGAATTGAAGATACACATTTGATAAATTGTTATATTTTCTGTTACTAAACCTGGTTGCTGTCCCACACTTGATAACTGATGTACAGTATTATGTAAGTTTGTCTTTTTGTACTGTTATGTGGTGCCGAGTAGCATTCAAAACATTAATCCTTTCTTTCAACTTCCAAAAGCCTGGTTTTTATTGTTGAGCTGATACTTTATGCCTAAATTTAAAATATTTTTGAAGCTGGCCAATATTTTCAAAGCTGTTGTGTGTTTGACAGTAATACCATGAGCCTTTGCTGGAGGAGCAAGATGTCATCATAATTTTTCAGGCTGACATCACCGTTTGATTTCATGCATTTAGTATCTTGATGTCACAGTGTGTGTAGTGATGTTGCTGCGATGATTAACCACTTTTCCTTTAACAAGGGAGCTAACTCAGAACAGAATACCTTGCTTACACTTTGTGAAAGTTTTCATAGTAAAGAGGTGACAGTTGCAATAAAACGGAATGTGCAATTGAATGAAGATTTCTGAACTGAGCACCTTTGTAGAGAACTTTGATACAGAGTTCTTGGTTCTTGTGTACGCTGCTGTTTCTCTGTTGGTGCTCTTATCGTCATCGGTAGTAGTGATGGTCCAGAGGCAACACATGATGCTGAGATTCTGACAATGTTGTGAAGAAATAGATTTTTTTACAAAGAGCTCATGTAACCTCTTAATAATTGATGCAGAATTGGGAGCCAAGAAGACAAATGGGCTTTTTCACTGGGGAAAAAAATACCAGCACAGCCTTCACCCTGAATTGCACAAAGATTCTTGTTAGGTCCGGAATCATCTTGGTGTTTCAGCAGACACAGCTGTGGGTGCAAGGCCTACAAAGCTCTCTGCCCATCGCCTTTGCAGTGTTGCAGTATGAAGAAACTGCCTAGGCCATCCACGCAGGAAGAGCTGTGGTGCTTACTGGGCTTTCTTTTGTGTGCAAGTGCTTATTGTACTTCAGAAAGTCCCCAGAGAGCTGTCTCCTGAGGCATCGTGGGCCTGTCGCTTGCATGGACGCAGCTGGATTCATTGTTCGTGGCTTTAAATAACTGCCCTTTTCTGTGGAAGGGTCTGCTGTGCTACGTGCCACATGATGGTGTCTCCGGCCGCAACCCGGGGTGTGTTCATATGATTAGACACCGAGGGGATGAAAACTTGGCTCTGTATTTAAGGACGTTGCATGTGAAGCACAGTACTGTCTAATACTGACGCTCCCACTGAATCTGCTTCTGCTGGTGTGAACCTGGAGAAACCATCACCGTCTCTTTTCTCTCAAACACTCCCTGATGAAGTGGATATTGTTAAAGGTGGACAAATGATCCTTGTTCCTCAGAAGACTGGAAAAACGGCTTGTCCTTTTCCAATAGCTTTAGATTTGACAAATTGACAAATTTTTAACTTTTATTTTTCAGGGAAATGTGTCCCAGTGAGTATATGCTTAGGTACCATGGAGGAGTTGAAATCTTGTGTTTGCTCACTTTACATCATTTTTCTTGCATGCTTAGCATATCAGTCCATTTTGGTTTCCACTGGCCCTAGCCCTGCTGCTCAAGTTGGGAGATCCAGTTGTCATCTAGGAGCTTGAACTTACGTTGTCTTGAGCGCCAGCATTTGCAGGGACTCTCCAAAGGGCAGTTCGAGTTGCAGCACCGTTAAAAGTTACTCTAGAGTTTGATTGCCTGCAGACTGTGCAGCAGTCAGCTGGCTTTCCTCTGGAGGCAAGGTGCTAGGGATAATACAGCTAAAGCATCCCTCAGTCTGCATTTATGACGATGCAAGCGGAAGGTCAGACACATTTCTTCTAGGACAAAACTCAAAAAACACACCCCCCCAAACCAAACAAATAACCTGAACCTGACCCCCCCCCGCCCCCAAGAAACAACACAAACCCCAAAGCCTTCCTACCCGAGGAGAGAAAGCAATGTAGGTGTGGCTGTTGGGAATCAGGATGTGAGGTTTGGCAGTTTTGTTTGTCCTCAAGGTTCAAAGCCAGTGGTTCAAAACACACAGCTGCTAGTCTCTTAGGCACGTCAGCTAGTATCTTCTGCGTGGCTGTGCCACCAGAGGGTAGTTTTGTTGGGGTCGGTTAGTCTCTGCCCATTCCAACGTGTGTGTTGAGGTGAGAGCAGCCTCTTAATCTCCTGCAGTAGGAGCCCCCAGCTGGAATTCTGTTTGAAGTAGGAATTGCCTGTGGTGGAATAACTCCCACTTGTATTTCTTTGGAGAGTCTAATGGTAGGTGGGAGTAAGACAATTCACATTATGGACACTTCTATACGAACGAAACACTTGTCTGTGAAAACTGCCGTGTAATTTCAAAACTCTTGGGCTTTGTACAGAGCAGTAATATACATCTGTCTGGAGTAGGTGAGCTCGCTGTCTAGTCCCTTGTGGTGGTCTTAGTAAAGCTGCCTCGTTGCTGCATTGAAGGGCTGAAAAAAAAACGTGTGGGTAGCTTGATATGTAATTAGGGCACAGCTCAGCTGCATCTCTGCAGCGGCAGGCTGTCAGGAAGGTTGTGCTGCAAATTGTTTGGAAGGGCAGCTGCTTGCTGTGAAAAAAGAGGAAAGCCAAATTCTGTGTCTTCTGTGCAGAGCATTCAGGATGTTAGCTGGAGGTGGAACACCTTGTCGCAGTGGTGGTGTGAAGTGGCTGGTGGGCCTTGCTGGGCCCCCCTGAGTTGCACTCTGGTGGTTGGGTTAGATGGTCTGGTTCTGAAGTTGGCAGCAATGTTAGAATAAGAACTCAGACAGAAAAATTTGCATTTACCATTCCTAGTGCTTCGGATTTTTGACTATGTTAAAAACCTTTTGTATATCTCTTTTAAAAGGAAAAAAAAAAAATGAAAAAAACCCCCAGTCTCCTAAGGGTTGAGGACCATACAAAGCAGACACTACATTTCTCTATAATATGACACTCAAATTGGTTTTAATTACTAAAAGATGGTACATGTTTAATAAAAAGTACTGCCAGCTGTTTTGCTGTGATTGTCAACTTTTCTCTTTTTGTGGCAAAGGCTGGCTGAAACTTGGATAAAATGAATGATCTTTTGGTTTAGATAAGCATAGGATTCTGACTTCAAAGCCTCAAGAGCACAGAGGACTAGTAGCTCCTATTACAGAGCACATAGGCTGCGTGTCACACTGAATACAGATCCTCACTGAGCATTCCATCGCCAAATACATGCTGGTCTTGCTAGGACAGGGGGATCAACAATAGGTTTGTGCAGGTGAATTTTCCTGAATGATCAAGAAGTATGAATTCAAGATGCAGGATATCTTTAAAACATTTTTAGAAACCCAAACTGAGAGTATGTTCCTCCCTCACCTTGTACAGTAGATGTATTTGTGTAGGCATAAGACCTGCCGTTTTTATTTTATTTTATTTTTTGTTCTGTTTCATTTTGTTTTTTACAGACAGGCTGGTGGACAGGAGAGCATCTTCAGATAAGAATGTGGAGCCACATTCCGCTCCACAGAAAAATCCTCATGAAGATCCCTTTGGTTCTGTTCCTTTCATTTCTCACCCAGGCAAGTTACATCTGTAACATCACTACCTCATATATATATATATATGTATGTATACATATATATGTATTTGTTGAAGTATGTACATCCGGTTAAATGACCAAAGAATGATAAAGGTGTTGGCTGCCTCGTGACGGTAGATGGGTTGAAGAGATCTTTTAATACGTTGATTACCTCCAGTTGAATACTTCTGCATCCAATTGCTGGCACTTGTGCAGTGTAGAGGCTGTGTGGTCTTCACAGTGTAATGACGTTGGACCAGAGCAGTGCGAATCACTTGCGTAGAACCAGAGGTGCTTGAGCTAAAGGCAAATTACTTGCTAAGACCAAATTTTGCTACTTTGCTGTAGTCTGCTTCCAACTTCCGCTGTTGCTTTAGTTCAGTTGTCCAGCCAAGTTAAGACTGTAAGCTTCTGCTGCATTGAATGCATAGTTTTGGTGCAAATTGAGTCAAAATGAAATATCTTCTGTTGTCTGTACATGTGGAGGGGAAGGGGGGAATTCGTTATTGTGCTTCAGTTCGGCTTTGGCTATTTTTACCTTGGATGGAAGTAAAAATAACATTGTATGTGAACATTGACTGTGAATGTAAAACTGCATCATCCTGCAACTTAGCTGCCAGTTTTAACATTTGCTTGGTCGGTACTTTAATAGTTTTTTTGTACCTGTGGGAAAGTAAAGCCTCCATGATAGTTAAATGATAAAAAGAGCTTCAGTTACTTACGGAGCCACTTAGGTGCCTACCTAAGCTTTGTTGAGAGTGCTTGTGTGATAAAGGTGCCTTAATATGACTTTTAAAAACTTTTCTTATAAAAGCTCAAAAGCTCAGGTAACATGCCTTAAAATAAATCACTTGGGGCTAACCTCAGTTAGCATCCATGTTTCCTTTCACTTTCATCTTGCATTTCTGATCATCGTCTGCTGGGGCTGCTTCATGCTCACAAGTACTCTTGCACTATGCGTGGTGAAGAGTGAACAGGATAACGCCATTGTGTTCTGCAAGGCAACTGGTTAAAATACTTCTGCATCCGTATCCTCTCCTGGTGTTAGAAAGAGGTGAATGAATTCTGCTTCGTCTCTTGCTGTGTTCTTAGTTTACATTTTACACAGCTTAGATTGTAAAGAATGGCCTTGCTGTATTATGTCGTATGTTTTATTTTTGTTACTTTGAATCCAAGCTTTAATTCTCGACATACAAAAAAACAAGGGCAAATGCCTTCTCTTAAGAATAAAAATAAAATCAAGTTCAGTCATGCTGAAAACCCAGACTGCTTGAGAAATGTTAAGTTGGTTGTGAACAGTGTTACCTGTTCCCTTTGAAGAAAAAAGATACGTTTTTCAACAGCCTTTTTTCTGCTGACTCGTAACTTGAGTTTAAACAAGTGTACTTACTGGCTTGATTTCAGGGAAGGTATTTTTAATTCTGTGTTAACAGTGAATTACACTTAGCAAACAAATCTGATCTGGTAAATCTTTAAATCTGAAGATACGTCTTCTAAAAGCTGGTTTGTTTCCCCCCTGGAATTGTTCTTGCAAATGTCTTGAAATGAGTTGCTGTGAGACAACTAAGAAAAGGAGAATGGTGTTGACTTAGACATATTTTATTTCTGTTTGAGGCTTTCTAGGACAAACCTGACAAATGTCCCTAATATTTTGATTTTCTCTTGTACTTAACACTCCTGTATAGCGTGTTTGTTCTGGTTTGTTCGTTATGATTGTAAAAGATTTAACCGAGAAGTAAACCACATGTGTACCTTACTCGGAGCATCAAAGGGAAGATGGCTGACTAGAAAGTGGAACAGACGTTCAATGCCTTGAGCACAATTCCAGCATTTGGGTGAGAGACTGTCCGGATCTAGTTAGAGCAGAAGTTCCACTTCCTTACTGTAACGTGTCTGCAGTGCCAATATGGGGTGTGCTGTCTCTGTTCACCCAAGTCTGACTACTGAATTTTGACTTCTTGAATGATGGTGAGATTAAATGTTGATGTTATCAATACAGGCAATTTAAAATAAATAAAAAAAGAAAATTTTACTTTCTTACAAAGTGGCAGTTCCTACTGAAGGTGTGTTCTACTGTATTAAGGACCTTTGACTCAGAACTGTGGTCTTTTTCTGCTTTGTTTTTTTTGCTGTGTGACATAGGTCTCAAGTTTGTAAATGTTGTGTATGGACTGTAGCTGAGTAGAGTCACACAGTATTTATGTTGTTTCGGAAGTTTAAGAGTTCTCTACTGAAAGCAGCGCTTGAATAAATACTTAACTAATTTCTCTCATCTGATGTGAGATAGCAGGAAGAAGCTGAAGATCATGTGTCATCTTCTGACTCAACAGCTTAACATAAGGTGCTGGTAGTCCAGCAAAATAATTGCTGTCAGATACGTTTACATGTGTCCAGGAAGGTGATGCAAGGGAGATGCAGAGGTTGAAATTTAAAACCTTTTATCATCGCCGGAAAGCACCGTGGGTTGCTGGGAGTTGTGAGCTCTTAGGATTTTCCCCCGTGGAGCTGAGTGCGTCTCAGGCTGCTGCTTCTTCTCAGGTGGGAGTGGAGAGCCACCAGCAACATCTATGTCACTTGACATGCTATGCAGTGGGCAAACAGCTGTGTGAAATGAATTAACATATTATTGGCTTCCTCTTACTATAGTTGATGGGAAGACAGTGTAGAGAAGCACTTTGTGTTACTCACACTTGGCGTATATGCTATTAAAAGTGTTTTCACAAGTACTACATGTCAACTTGCTGTACACTCTATTTTATGCCTAACTGTTTGTGGATGATAGTAATGGCTTAGAACTTGAGATGGCCAGAAAGGAAAATTGGCTTGAGAAAGAATTCTGATGCTTAATGTGATGGAAACAAAACTAACATTGCAAACTGCTTATGAAAAAGAGGAAAGCGCAGTTGAATAACCAGCCATGGGGCATTTAGGACAAGCACCTGACATATGGAAAACAGATTCTGGTTCTTGAGTGCCTGTCACACTGCATGATGCCAGTGGAAAAACTGGCTCCTGCGGTCAGCATTTTGGAACAGTAGCTTTTGTTTCAAGTGTGTGTTAACCAGCTTGTGTTGTAACATGCTTTTTTAACATGGAGTTGAGTGTTTCAGAAGATCAAGACACGTTTTCTGCTACCTTCAAATGATAAGAGGGAAATGTCATGAATATAGTAGTTAGCTGTTGAGTTGTACTCAGTGGCCTTTTGCTATCTTATGTTTATTTACACTAATTCTTTCTGTGATTTATCTGGGCTAGATTGCCTTTTGCTTCCCTCAGCTTAATACTGGAATTCAGAGAAGTAGTAAGAGATTTGAGGTAACTCTCAAAATGATACAGATGGACTGTGTGAGAAGTGGAGATGTTGGGAAACCTTGACTGGAATTTCCTGCACTTGAAGACCTGGTTGTGTCTTTAAATGGTCGTTATAGGTGTCTATCCTGGAATAAGAGCAATTCTGTGGTGTGGTGTGTAACTTGCGGGTCACAGCTGTGTGGATCTGGCAGAAAACCAGCCAGCTGTGTGCCAACAGCAGTACAGTGGAAACTGTCTGGATGCTGGGATGCAGTATGTCCCTGAAAGGACTCTGCTGCAGTAGCTGATTGTTAGCAGTCGCTGCGTTACAGCAGGAAAGTGTGGTGTTCTGGCACGAAGAAATGTGGGCGGCAGTTGTTCATGTGGTTACTTTTTGGTACGCTGCTTCTAACAAGGTTTCAAACACTGCAAGTTTCAGTATCGCGGCTTTGGAGCCCTTGGACTACTGTGGAGTCTGGAGCTTTAAATGAAACACGACTTACTATAATTTAGCAAGAAATTACAAACATGAGAATGGGAGTAACAAAAGGACTTGAGCCAGCTTCCTCTGCAACACTGAAACAGCTCATGCCATCAGTGCACGTTTCTTCGGCAGTTGATGTTGCTGAATTGTTTGTTAAAAGATGCCCAGACTCGCAGCTTGATATGGCTGTTGTACAGTGTTCCAGATTTAGATAACTTCACAATTAAAACAAGTTCGTATCAATATTAGTGCTCACTGAAAATACTGCTTATGTTACTTCATAGCCTTTCCTTGGCTATGGTTGCAGGTATTCATGGAGTCACAGAATGGTTTGGGTTGGAAGGCACCTGACAGACCATCCTGTTCCACCCCCCCTGCCATGGGCAGGGACCCCTTCCCCCAGCCCAGGGTGCTCCCAGCCCTTTCCAACCTGGCCTTGAGCCCTGCCAGGGAGGGGGCAGCCACAGGCAGCCTCTGGGCAACCTGGACCAGGGCCTCGCCACCGTCAGAGTAAAGCATTTCTTCCTTATGCCCAGTCTAAACCTGCCCTCTTAAAATCGTTGTTGCCCCTCATCTGATCACTCCCTGCCCTTGTCGCAGCCCCCCCTCCAGGCACTGGCAGCTGCTCTAAGGTCTCCCCGCAGCCTTCTCTTCCCCAGGCTGAGCAGCCCCAGCTCTCCCAGCCTTTCCTCC
>Ga0065711_1027548_pt1 | contig 48219 bp, 29 predicted proteins | sample Hoacrofraction12_FD_59098 | JGI IMG/M metagenome (GOLD analysis project Ga0065711, IMG submission 59098) | Hoatzin crop microbial communities from Cojedes, Venezuela - Epithelial fraction 12 v2 (version 2) | ecosystem: Host-associated > Birds > Digestive system > Esophagus > Crop | place... | reverse complement strand
TTAAAAAAAAAAAAAAAAAAAAAAAAAAAGGAAAATTTAGGCACACTTTCTAGGTTCAAACTGAATTTACAACTTCAGTCCTTAGAAATCAGCTTCCCTTCTTTTTTCAAGGTACTGTTGCTCAGATTAGTCAGATCTGTGAATCTTCCCACTTCTTTCACAAAGAGAGGGATGTGAGAATCAGCTATTTCAAATGTGAAAGAGCCACAAGCACCAAAGCAACCATTTGGAAAAGTTTGCAGATCACTTTCTTAGTTGCTTTTGGGAGGATGTCTGATTCTGCTAAAAATGGCCATTTTTGGCATGCAGAAGGATGAACTTTCTGGTTCTTCAACGATTTAGGAAAAAATTAACACGTGTGAACTTGGATTTATATGTATATGTTCATATGTGTGTGAAAACACAGAGGACTTGCAGCCACGTCCATGGGGGTCACAAAAAGGAGTTGATGGAGCCTAGAGGTAGGGGATTTTTTTTTGTCTTGCTGAGCTGACTTTGCAGTATCAAGCCTGGTAAGCATTATAAAATGTATGTTTTAATGAGGTTTTGATTTTTTAAAAAATTTTTTTAATAACTTGAGGGCAGTTTCAGTTTTATACACAACACATTTCATCAAGCTGACAGATAGCTGTGTGCTCTGGGCAGTACTCTGCCATGGCACGTGATTGCAAAGGCAAGGGCTGTCTTGGTTCTGTCATCCCTATCAAAAGTTTGCTTTAGGCAAAGTAAGTTGGCAAAGAACGTGCTGAAGGACTGATCTAGCTGCCGGTGGGAAGTCTGCACGCGTTGTGGCAGACATGACAGTGTCCGCTTCTTTGTGGAGTCCACCAGTGGCCATCACTTGTTGCTCGGGAGTTCACCAAGGCCTCCTCTCCCTTTTGGGTGGAGACTTGCGTGGTCGTCTGCTGGAGGTTTGGGTCTGAGCACCCAGTTGGGTGATTCTTGCAGCAGCAGGACTCGAGCAAGAGGTGGTTGTTCCATACTTTAGCTATTACATCCATGAGGCAGTTGATGTAGACAGCCACAGTACTATTGAGCAAGCGCGTTTCTCTCAACATCTGAGTGTTTAATAATCTCTTTCGCTTTAAATGAACAGTTGAACACTGACTTGGACTGATTTCACAGCATTTTAGGCAAGAGGAGCCTGTTAGGTTACAGAAAGGAGACTCTCTGAGGCTGGCAGCCACCACTGAGATTGACTCCTCCAGCCCAACTGCTCACACAGGGTTGAGCAGTTTGCTCGGCCATGTCCAATCAGGTTTTGAGTATCTGCAAGGATGGAGACTCCAGAACCTCTCTGGGCAACCCATGCCAGTCCTTGACAGCTCTTGCAGTAAAAAAGATTTTTCTTACATTTAAAAAGTAGGAGGAAGTTAAATTGCCTGCCTGGTTTCCTCTATATACCATTAAATTTCTACAACATATATGTTGATGCCGATAATTTGACACGAGTGAAGACATTTCTGGCTTTGTAAATCAGAAGTGGGAACCATACCTCAGAAAACAGAAGAAGCAGAGGTACGTTGCAGAGCTGAGATGATCCAGGAAGGCAAGAGCAACTGAATGCCTCACCAGTCTGAGAGGACAGTGGAAGATTGGAATAATATTTATTGCCAAATTTGGTAATAAATTTGATCAGAAAATTATGCAGGTAGATATCAATTGCAAGAGGGAGGACCCTCTTTGCCGTCTCAGCACTGTTCTGTCCCATACTGTGTCCTGCCTACTGCTGATCCCCGGTGCTTCGGAAAAAAGCAAAGAAGTCTTCAGAAATAACCTGGCCAATCTTGTACTGAGAATAGTCCCTTCCTGGATTCAGCAGGCAAGTGGCTGAAGGCCTGAAGCATGTCATTTGTGCAGTCATTATTGTAGTGCAGATCTGCACGTGTTATCAGGACATCACATAAATGAGATCTTGTGCCTCCCTGGGGAGGGAGAAGTAACCTTCCGAGGAGGTTGCCTGAGGAGAAGATAATTTGTTTATCTGTCACTTGGCAGTTTATTGGTTTCAGTACGTATTTAATAAGCTTTGTGCTTGGACTGCATTTTTCTAAAACAACAAGAAAGTGCACTCTGAAGGGAATACGAGGCTGACACTGCAGCTGAGCTTAAACAAAGCTGCAGAGCTGATGATTAGGCGAAAGACTTGAGGAAGCCTTGCAGCCACAGACCAGGGTGCCAGAGAAGGGGAAGCAATGAGGAGTGGGGCTGGCAGGAGAGCTTGGGGTATTTATTTCATTGCTTTCTCAAGGCAGACAGGAGAAGAGGTGGCAGTGGCAGTGCTGGAGGACACCCTAAGCAGTTACGCTGCAAGACTGAGATGACGAGATACAGAAGCTGTACAGTGTACCTTGGCTTTGGGTAGGCAATGACAGAAACTCTTTAGGCTGATAAAATTCACCTTAGACTAGATGTGCTCTTAAAGGTGGTGGTAGAGTTCAGGCTGTGACCTGAAGGCAGTCATGCACAAAAGGAGAAGAAGGAACAGCATGGGAAATACAAGTTCTGGAGGGCAGACCTGTGATAAGGAGCGGACTGAGGCTCACAGCCCTGGCAGGGGAGGAAGCACCGATTGCAGGATTGAATGCTGTTTCGCACGCTGAAGGGTTGAAACAGTTCAGCTGAAATGCAAGGACGCCCGTGACTAAGGCGTTTGGACCTGATACGAAGGAATTGCTGTGCAGGCAGCTGGGATGACTAGCCAAAGCCCGGGCTCTTCACAGGATAGAAGGGCAGCAATTATGAGGACCTTAAATGTCAACTAAATTTGTAAGGCAGGACTTGCAAACCAGCCAGGTAATGGCCACCTCAAAAAAGAATTAAAAGAAAGCTAACAAGGATTGGAAAAGTGACTGTTCAGCCAAGTAAGTTGGGGATGGCTGGTAAAGTCTAGGAATACAGTGAAAATATGCACAAGTCCAGCTAAGTTGTCTTTGGTGAGCATGGTTGAAATGCAGCAGAAATCTTTTCCAGACCCTCGAATAGGAAAAGCAAGGTATAAATAAGTGGGAAATGATGCAATGAGGATAAGGGAGAGATTTAAAGTAGATGTATTGGCTAAAGGACTGTGGGAGGAAAGCCAAGAATGCGATTTGGGGTATGGAAGCAAGAACTACAGGAATTGAGACAGAAGCAAATTCAGAGTTTATTGCACTTTTTTCCAGGAAAAAGCAATAGTTTCTTTCCTGCAGTCGCAATAGAAAATACCACATTTGCTTACTCATCAAATAGCAATGCTCTTTAACAGCTCTCTGAATGAGTGGTATGTTTTGAAAATATACTTGGAGAATATATAAGTACAGAAGTATTGATAAACAAGGAGCAACCACAGGGCTATTGTCTGAGCGTAATCTGCAAAGATTTAAAGTAAATGTTGAAGGAACCACTGACCAAAATGTGTGAGGGGGGCTGTTTGCTACAGTGGTGTGTGGCAAACAGAAATAAGTTATGGATGTCAGGAATCTGTCCCTGAAAGTTTAAGGTGGAAAGGAGCCAGCAGAAGGGAAGATCACCACTGTTGGTGTTGGGAGGGGAAGTTCTGGGTGGTAAAAAGGTTCCTCAGAGGTGTCAGACAGAAATTTAGCTGGGCAAGAAATGATTGTGGCGTTATCAGTTGCCCACTGCAGGCTGGTTCCACCAGGGTCCCACCTCAGCGGTGGCCTCACCTCAGTTCCCTGTGCTGCCACCATCACCTCCACCACGCCTGGATCTAGATGTCTGCGTGTCCATCCAACTGCAGCTCACAAAAGCCAGGCTAAAACTTGATGAATTCCATGGAGGCTGGCCCCGAGTGCAGAGCATCGCCAGCAGGTCACCAGCTCAAGCTTTTTGTTCTTTTTAACAGAGTTAGGAGTGTTTCTTGGAAACAAGTGGTGTTAGGAAAACACTGATACTTGTGGGGAGAGGGTGACTTGGCAGGAGAAGACAACAATTATTTTTTTTTTCTTTTAGGAGATGAGGAAATAATATTGGTAGCAAAAACTTTTACGTGTGCGGTGAGAAACGCTGATGTTGCCCCAGAAGTAAGCTGGCATTAATAAGCGATAGCACTGATCCTTCCTGAGGAGCTGGTGGGGAGAAGAGAGAGGGAGCAGCTCTGGAGGGAGGAGAAGGGGGGCTTCTCCTGGCCTTTTCTGCCTCCGTGTGGCTATTTTAGTTATGGTGGAGAAAAAAATATTGGTCAGTTTTGCCTTCGCTGTCTCCCAGCAAAGAGTTTCTCTTGGCCCTTTCACCTCCGCAGCTTGTTCTTATAAGGAGTGATTCATGCGTGTGCTTTCGCATGGAAATAGACTGGCAAGACTTGCCAAACAACGCACCTCTTAAAAGCACAGCTGGGTGCTGACACGGCAGTGTTTCCCTCCGTCCAGAAAGTTAAATCCAGAAATAACCTCCTGTCTGTCACAGCTCGATGACTCATGCGGGCTCTGGGAGGGTGCAGGGATTCCCCTCCCCAGGTCCTCAGAAAGCCCCGCTGCCGCCGGCTGGAGTCAGAGCAGATGGCTGCTCTGGAGGACCAGAGCTAGGAGAGATGGGCAAAGAGGGACCAGGCCAGGGGCCTGAGGACAGGGTCTGAAGCAGTGCTGGTGGGGCTGACGAAGGGGAATGGCAGGAATGATGCCTCCTCACGGCGCCGATTCGCCCGGCTGCCCGGCCACGGTTCCCGCAGGCTCTGGGCTGGCGGCTCCAAAATGATGTGTTTTGCGTTAAACCATCTAATCCATCGCGTGGCTGATCTGAAACGCAGGGGGCTTTGTTCCTCCTTGTGAATGAGCACCTCTGTGGAGTTCTTCCGTAATGAGTGAAAATATGTGCTGTGGGATCTACAGTAAATTATCCCGACTATTAACGTGTAGATAGCTGTGCAGGTAGATATCCACGCAGTAGTTACAGGGCACACAGTTGCTCTGCACAGCCCAGGATTTCTTGCTGGGCATCTTTGGCATCTTTGCTCCTGTACCGGTCCTAGAGTATGAAGATTTAGCCAAGACTGTCTACGGAAGTGCTTTCCCTTTTTCCTCTTCCTATGGGTTGTCCTTTTATTGTTGTGTTTAAACGCAGTTAACCCAACTTAACCTTTGTGTCGAGTGTGTCGAAATTACTTGCATCTCCTCACAGCTTCATCGGGAGTGTGAATGTAGCGTCAGCACAGGCTCTGCCTGCAAGGAGAGAGGTATATATTCGTGTATGTTAACTAACATGGGTGTTCTGGGGAGAGAATACGAGCTTTTTTTGAGCATTTTAGATTGGATCTGCCTCATTACCCCACAGGTATCAAGAGACAAGATACAAAAGTGGGACACTGCCATGTCTGCCTTTCCCCCCCTCTCCCGGTGTCCAAAGGTCTGATCTGGCCCTTCCTCCAGGTTTCTTCACTGCCCTTTTCTGGAAAGGCAGAGGGACTTTCTACCCCATCTCTGGGAAAGCTGAAGCACGGAGAGGACCCAGCGATGGCTTAAAACCAGCAGTGAAAACCTCTCAGCCTGGCTGCGCAATCACCAGCACCGACAGCACCCACAGCCCATCACCGCTGCTGGCACCAGTGGGTGCAAACCCTGTGGCACCGGGACCGCGGGACCAGGCCAAGCAGGGATAGCTGCAGCTCACTAACCCAAAATTTCTCAGGAACCAGAGCACGGCTCAGCAAACGGCACTTTTGAGCTGAAAAGCGCGCTTCTGGGCAACGTTATTGTTCTTTTTCTTACCGTTCCTGGCCTGGCAGCCTTGCCTGTCCATGCCCCCTTCCTTCAGCTGAAGCCATAGGCTAGAGGTGGCTCTGTGCAGGTGGGGATGTGCTACGGAGGAGCCGAAGCCGGCGGCTGAGCCGAGGGCTCGCCTGCTCGGAGCACGCCGCACGTATATGCAGAAAACCCAGACCTGCAGGAGCCTGGCAGGGCTGCCCGGTCAGTCGCTGGGATTTACATCAGGATGACGAGAGTAAGTTTATTAGGGTGAAAATACTCTGTGCAGTTCAGGACGCTCTCCCAAAGCATTCTTAGGAGAAGGGAGTGATATAGTAGGATGAAAGGGTATCTGGGCTGTTAAGAACTGGTAGGGAGTTCTTGATAATATTATTGACTGTGTAATGCTTTTTTAGTAAAGCTTGTGGAGGAAAGCCTTTGTATCTAATGGAATAACTGTGATTGTTTCCTGGCTCAGAAATATTTCCAGTCTCCTGTGATATCATGTACTGGAGAGGTCTTGAGTATTGCCTGTTTGCAAGGGCAGTGAAAGGCCATGGCTGGGAGAATGAAGGGAAAGGAGGTAAGAGTGGGAGAAAGTATGATTTTAATAGCAGAAAACACATTTTTTCCAAAAGTCCATTTTTTTCTTATTATCACCAAGATTAATTATGGATAAAAATCCCTGAAATATGGATCATTTCAAAGAGATCAGTTGGGAACGAAGCTTTAGCAAAATCATCAGAAGACTAAACACATCATTTATCTCTGCGCCACAGCTGAGGTGCAATGAAAAATGCTTTCTGCTGAGCACTGAAAGTGAAGTTATGCTCGTGTGAGCACTGGTATGTTGTTAGAATAAAACCCCGGGGTTTTGTAGTTGGCTGGGGTACTCAACCCTTTGGGAGGGCTGTTGCGGGGTGGGCTTGCCCAGTTCTAGGCAGCCTGCTGTTCTGTTCGTGGATCGCAGCGGCTGCACCCGTCACAGCTGCCGCGGATGGCGGGATGCGATGGCTTGAAAACTACGGATGAAAAGCTCGGTGGGAAGCTGCCTGTTGGTGTCGGACATGGCCCTTTCCCAGAGCCGGCAGCACGCCTCACCGCTTCCCCAGGGAGCTCTCCTGCCTCCCCCCCTTCCCCGCGGGCTCCCCGGCAGGGTACACGGGTCCTCCTCTGCGCAAAGGAAACAAGGGGAAAGGAACCTCAGCGTGAAACGCATGACCTCTCTTTCCATCCTGTAACACTACGTGGTGTTACGCAGCATGCACCGGCAGTCGGGAGCGACGGACAATGCAGGGAATGATTTATTGAAGAGGTGTAAGTCGCGCTTTAAATTCAGCCCTGCTCTTTTCCACCCTATCCAAAGTCTCCTGCTGGTGCCCCAGCCTTCCAGGCCACCGCTGAGGACCTTGTCCTCTTTGAAAGCCGTGGCCATCCCGAGCGATGCATGGAGGGGGGGTTGTGGCTGCCCGGCTGCCCGCTGCCCTCTCCCTCCTGGAAAGCTGCAGTGTCACAGAGCGACAGGGGCTTGCAAGGTACATCCTTCAAAGACGTCTCTATGGATGCCTTCCCTGAACTGAATCGCACCTCCTGGGAAGGGGGGGGGGAACGGCAACTCCTTTCTCCTCCTCCCTTTCCGTGCCAGGTGATTCATTTGAACGTCCAGCAAAAATATTCAGGAAGGCCGAACCATTTATGCTCGCAGCCCTTAACCACGCTGTGTGGCAGGCAGTGACGCAGGCCCTCGGCGAGCAGCTCACGGTGTCATCGCCTTCCTCCATGGGCAGGTTTGGAGCACACCCTGCGCATCGCTATGTGTAAGTGAAACCTGTTGCCATGGTGACAGCGGGGCTTTCTAAATATGGCCTGTGATGCCCAAAATCACCTGGGTGTTAACCGCCGGGGTGCGCGCGGGGTCCCTGCCGACACTAGAAACCTGCTGTTGGGGGTTCATCAGAAGAGAAAGCGTTTGCGCTGGTGGGTGAACCCCTGAGCCGGTGGCGGTGTTAATTACAGGTCACTGATTTTTATCTTCCGCAGCACCCCGGCTGCTCCCAGGATGCGCAGGCTGGCTCTGGGACGCTGCACGCTGCAGCTGAGGAGAAGCTGGACTCTCTTTGTCTTACAAGCGCAGGGAGCCTTCCCAATGTCAGATTCCCTGAAAAAGAATGGATAACTCGTCTGTGATGTATGAGGCATGGGGGGGGAGGCACGGAGTGAGGAACACAGTGCCAAAAACCTTCCTGAAGCCGTTGCGGCTGATACACAACTCACTCAGAAGCAAAGGCAGGGAGGGAGGAAGCCTGTGTGGCAGCCCTGCAACGGGCAGCTCCTCGCTGGAAAAGCAGGGAGAGGGAAGGAGAGCCAGGCACAGCCATTTTGCAGATGAAAAACCACGTGTGGAGAGAGAGAGGCCAGCAACAGGGATTATTCAGATGGTAGAACGCCATCGGGGACATCCTCCCTCGGCAGGTGCCCCCGTGCAAGGCCACCAGCTTCTCTGGGTCGGTCCGAGGTGCACAGCCAGGCGTGGGGCACGTGGGGCAGGGGCTGAGCCGTAGCCGGTGGCATCCAAGGGGGCAGAGAGGCATTTGGTGGGAGGGAGGGAGGGAGGGAGACTGGAAAATGGCACTGAGACTGCAACACCCGCCAGGAGCCACACATCACCCTGGTTTCCATGTCACAATGGAGGCGAGGAGGAGTTTTTTAGGAGCTTGGAGGTGGCTGAGCTTTTTAAATACTGAGTGAAATGTGAAAAATAAAATTGTTCCTGGTCCTACACCCTCAGAATGATTTATATTGGTATTTAATCCCGCTGGTGTTTCCCTGCCCACCGTGTTCTGGTTTTCTCTGTGCTTTTGCAAGCAGTGGGAAAGCAGCACGCTGTTAATTACAACCCGGGGCTGTTTGGATGCAGAGCTGGGGAGGAGGGGGTGAAGAGAAAAAAATAAATAAAGAAATTAAAAGACCCATCATCACCGTAAATCTGAGTGCCGCTCTTTGCAAAGCCCACCCGCGTGTTTCCAGGGAGATGGCAAGTTAGTGGTAGCGATTTGTTGAAGCCTGGCTGGCGTGCTTGCTGCCACTCGCGCCGCAGAGACGAACTGAGATCTGCCGGCGTTAGGGGTTTTGTTTGCCACGCTTCTGGGGGATGTCTGCATGGTGGCCCCTCTGCCTCAGTCTCGTGGGTGCAAAAGGAGGTTTTGGGGGCTGCGCTGGTGGCAGGGCAGAACGGGGTGCTCGGGGAAGTATGGTGCAGTGCGTGGTGCGTGCGTTGGCAGGGACGTTTACTTTTATGATGAACAAATCTTACAAGCTCATTTTTAAACTTGCAGGCTCTCTTTGCATCCATGTGCTGGTGGACTGCACAGTCGTATCCTTCATTAAAAACAAATCCAAGGCACCTGGGTTGCCTCAGGGCGGGGGATGCAGGCCTGGACAACGGGAGAGTGAGGAGTGGGGAAGCCATGGCGGACACCTGCATCGCCAGGATGCTCCTTTTTCATCGGCCCCAGTGCCTCGGCCGGTGGGGCCGGGAGGAGGGAGCAGGCAGCGGATGCAGCCAGGGGCTGGTGCTGCCCATGTGGTTCCCGCTGCCAGTCATTTAATTAATAAAGCTTTCTGGCCTCTTGCCCGATCCACCATTTCAGTCAGTTTGGGCTCCCTGCAGCAAGTCGCCCGTGATTGTTTTTATTCACTTTTCTTTCTGGCTCAAGATCTCTCAGCAGGCTGCCTCAGCCCAGCAAAAAATCATGCAAACTATACGCTAAGCAGGGCCACAGGTGTTTCCTCTGCCTAATGCTCTCTGGCTTGCAGATTTGGCTGGCTGAGCTCTCTGCATCATTGCCCTGAGCCCATCGCCCTGGCATCATTCAAAGCAGTTGTGCAGTGACTGGCTGCTGGCAGGTTTTCTCCTCTTGGGGTGGGTTTTTTTCGCTTTGCTTCAGGTTTTGGGGGGTTTTTTGATTAGTTTGGTTTTTTGACAGCCTAAAAGCATAGAAGATGGTTTCCAATGAAAGCAAAGCTTTGTAGCGTGGCTCTCCAGGCAGAGGCGGGTGGCACGGCAAACCCGATGGCAGCAGGGCAGCCTGTTGGGAGGCGAATTAGGAAAAGATGCCTGGAGGCAGGGAAAGCACGCATCGTTAACAGCTCCTCCTGCCAGCTCCCCTGTTCCCTTGGGAGCCCCTGATACACAGACCAGACACGCATCTGCCCATCATGCGGGGCTCTGCCCCCAGCCCCTCTGCAGCCCCAGTTGCCCCCACGACCTCCCCAGCTGGGACACCCAGGAGGGGCTGATTTCATTTAGCTGTTGAGCAGCTGGACCTCATGCCGGTGAACTGGATGAATTATTAATAAGAAAGCAGTGCTTTGTTAGGACTCCCACAGCCACGCTGCTGCAGCCTTTCCCAGCCGGAGTTAATTGCTGCAAAACTTTGTGCAGGATTTTTTGGCTCCCCAGCTCCTGTCGTGCCACACTTGCTTCTCCTGGCTCCTCCCTTTGGCTGGTGGTGGCCTAACGTAGTAACTAGAGAAATAGCTAAGGATTAATTAATTTAAACCAGCCTCTGCTGAGACAAAGTCCTGGTGACTGCTTGCAGCACTTGCACGCAATGCAGCATTGGCACAAGTGGCCGGTGGGCAAGGGGAGAACACATGCTCCCGAGGTGCTTTCTGCAGGACAGTGTCCGCTCCCTGCTGCTCTGTCAGGGAGCACGGCCAGCCCTTCACAAGGTTTCCAGGGCTAAGGGATCTTATTTATTCACAGAATCACACAGAATCACAGAATGTTTGGGGTTGGAGGGGCCCTCTGTGGGTCATCGAGTCCAACCCCCCCGCCAAAGCAGGGTCACCTACAGCAGGCTGCACAGGACCTTGTCCAGGCGGGTCTTGAATATCTCCAGAGAAGATATTCACAACCTCCCTGGGCAGCCTGTTCCAGTGCTCTGTCACCCTCAGAGGGAAGAAGTTCTTCCTCATGTTCAGACGGAACTTCCTGTGCTTCAGTTTGTGCCCGCTGCCCCTTGTCCTGTCGCTGGGCACCACTGAAAAGAGTCTGGCCCCATCCTCCTGACACCCACCCTTGAGATATTTACAGGCATTTATGAGGTCCCCTCACAGCCTTCTCTTCTTCAGGCTAAACAAGCCCAGCTCCCTCAGCTCCCTCAACCTTTCCTCGTAGCAGAGATGCTCCAATCCCCTAAAGATGCTCCAGTCTCCTAAATTCCCCGCTATGCCTGGTAGCTCTTGTGGAAGTAGTCCATTTCTTTAACAGGGAGTTGTGTAAAAGCTACGCCACACAGAATCTTTGTGAGCCGGCGCACCGTAAGGATGTGCTGGTGATGCCTACTTCCACTTCTGCCTCCACACTGGCTTCAGAGACAGCCTGGGATCTGGTACCCAGCTGCCTCCAGTGCCTCTGAGGCCTGGTGCCTCCTAATGGCTGTATAAACTGGTCCTCACAGGGATTAATTTAATCCCAAATGTTCTGACCGCAGTTGATGTTTTGACCACAGCTTGCTCTTGTTGTAGTGATCTCCATGGACCTCCTGGCACATGGGTGGGTGAAGTGGACGCGTCCTGTCAACGGTCTCAAAATTTTTTTCAGGCGTGTTTCCCTGCAGGAACATGGAGGAGCCAACACACATCCCTAAGGCATCCTCCTCATCCCTCTGCCTGGGCAGGGAAATTTGTTGCCTTTGGTTCACCTGTTTGGTTCGTAACAGCAGCGTTTGCACCTCTGCTCTCTCCTCGACCTCTCCTCACCGAGGGCGGGCAGCCAGGGCTGGCTGCTGCCAGCGCTGCCGGGTCCCTGCCGCCAGGAGCCGTGCCACCGCCCCGACAGCCCCAGTGAAGCCAAAAGTGAAGTTTCTGAGTGCCATGCAACAAGTAAATTACGAAGAGGAAAAAAAAATCCAACCTGTGTTTGAAAATGAAGGTATTTCCTTGTTCCGTTTTTGTTTTTTTTAAATCTTCTGAAAACAGACCATTGGGAAATACTAGGTCATTGCTTCTTCACCAGCCTTTGTCTTTTCAGAGAAGAAAGGTGGTAATGCAGAGAAATCAAAGTTGGTGCTTGGATTTTTCAGATAGAGTTACCCTTTCCACAGAAGAAAATCTCGGATGGCTGAAAATACCAATGTTTATGACCATTAATGTTGTTACTAATTACTTGTCTTCCATTAGGTATTAAAAATGTGCTTGTGGTTCACCCTTCTGAAGTGTTTAACACAAGATAATTTCAGTTCTTGCTTTCCAGGCCCCCTCTTTTCCCGTTGCCTGGCAGAATGGGGCAGGTTGCCCTCGCCTCAGCTGTGCCACTGCAGGATCTGGCTTGAAGGGTTTCCATGCGGTCACACACACTGCAAGCCCAACATCTCTTCTCCCGCTGCCTTCATCCTCCTCTCAGCCTCTCTCTCTTCCTCATCCTCCTATCTCTGATCATCTGGTCCTGCAGGTCTTGTGCAGGACAGACCACGCGCACACACATCAGCAGCATGATCTTGGCATTTCCAAGCCGTTAAATATTCCTGGGTTTACATTCTGGAAATAATTATTATGATTTAAAAGAAAATAAATTTTCCTTGAAACCTGCAGATTTACGTTCTAGGGCATATGAAGAATCTCAGGGATTTAGCTACCTTGCTTGAAAACAACAACAACAACAAAATCCTGCTGCAAGCAGTATTAGCTGCCCAAGTCGTAATTGTGCAAAACTGGAAATCCCTTGCTCAGCTGAACCTAGCACATTGGTACAGCACCTTAAGTGAATTAGCTGGCATTGGAAAGCTAGTATTTCTTATAAATAATAACCCAAAATGTTTTTTTCAAGTCATCCTGACAGTTTTCTTGGAAATTTGCAACTACAATACTTATGTTAACCAGCCATGTCATCTGGATCAGCACTTTGGTTTTCTGATGGGGAATTAGAAAAGGTAACACCTGCAAAGCAATACTATTCCTATAGATTACAGGATACTGTCTCTAATACAGAAATAGATCAGCTATGAAGTGATAATTTAAAAAAAAATTATCCCTGTAATTTATGGATGTGTTTATATTACATAGTAATTTGTTCTGTTACTTTGCTGATTTTTCTTGTCGTTGTTTGGCTTTTATTTTTCCTTGTTAGTCTTCCATGCATAGAAAGGTTATTCAGCTGCCTGCCCAAGAGCAGATGCTGGTGCACGCTGTGGGCAGCACTGCCTGGTCTGTGCTGTGGGGAGGATCCCATTTGCCCCCATAGGCTTGGGTGCATTCATAAATATTAAGACTAGACTGAAAAAGGAGGCACTGCAGAGTGATACTTGTGTTTACTGAAGGAAAAATGTTTGGTGTTCTCATTCTTTCAAGTCTTTTTAGGCTGCAGTAGATAAGGAGTGAGGCCATTTTGTTAGTGTGACTTTTCTTAATGCAGATCCCTGCTCCTACCACCCAAATCTCTCAGGTCCCTTCTGCAGTCACTGGGGGTTTCAAATTCTGAAGTGTTGGGTAGTGACAAACTCCTAAACCATCTCTTTTTGTCTGAATCTCATGAAACCCAGAGAAAGGCCTTTGTAGAGATCAGGCAGTTGATTGATGCCCATCCGACAAGAACAGCTGGATGACTGTGCACGCAAATGGGAAAGTGTTGATCAAAGCCATTCAGGAAAATGCGACGTCATTCCTAGCCTGGGTGTGGGAGGATTGGGAGTTACAGTGGTTGAATAGTTATGCTCTGGGAGTGATTTCTCATGAGCATGGCTGTCGTCTGGACTCTGTAGTTAAAAGGTTTTTCTTACAATATGCCATTATGAAGCCACTTTGTGTCGGCTTCAAAGACGGAGGCCACTGGTGGTTTGATTCCCCTTCTCTGTCTGGTAGCAGAAATGTCCTCCAGGACATGCCCCATCCTGAGTAACCCATCTCTCATGTCTGCATGTCCCAAACCACAGATGACAGGGCTGAAGAAGGAGGCACAGTAGAAAAACATCAAAAAGTCCCATGGTATGGCTCGGTTGGGCTCACCGGATGGCTCTCTGATCTTTTAATCAAGAGCAGTCCCATGGTCAGATAAGGAGGTCCTAGGGTGACGTGTGGGTGACTGTGGTTTCCAGAGCCTGGCTAGAAGAACTGGAGAGGTTCAGGCACTGGCATCTCTTTTAAATCTTGAGATGAGAAAAGCTAGCTGTGGAGAGGGAGGCCCCAGAGCAAGGCATCAGAGTTACCCTGTGCAGGATGGTGGGAGGGGAAAGTTCAGGAGGACAGGCCTGAGACTCTCCAAGGAAAGAGGCAACACCTGGGAATCAGCAAGACTCTGCTAAGCAACATGACTTTTGACCCCCAAAATTACATAAAATAAGGGATGTGTAAAAGCAAACACCCAAGAAACGCTGGAAATGTTGATGTCTGTCTTTTCTGTTGAATATCAAGGTTTGGCAGATAACACAGTGTGTTGAGGACCAGAGGATCCATAAGCATGTCAGTGAAGACCTGGAAGCTCCTGTGGACTTCTAGTGGGCAATGATGAATCTGGCAAAGCTACGAGATTACTAAATCTCAAGGCTCCTGTCCCATCAGATAATATTGTAAAAGGTAAATACGGCTCGTGGCCATTTAACACAGATCTAATCAGAAAATTCTTGTATGAGAAAATCCTTTGGGGTCTTAAATTGGTTTCCCAGTGTAGATGCCAAAGATGGGCATGTGTGCCCAAGATATCAGGCAGGAACCTGAAATGGAAACAGAAATTTCAGTGGTCTTCTCCACACAGATAAAGCCCAGCATTGTTCTGTGTGACTGGAGGGATTCGGAGTGTTGCTGTCAATTTTTAACCATTTTGTGAAAGAAAGGAAGGAAAATCAAGACTGTACATATTGAGGAAGCCAGCCATTGCAGGACCCTGAGGACAGACCCATTCGGCTGTCACTGCTGGCAAACAAAGCATCCCACTGAACTGCAAAGGCCTGCGGAGGGAATGAGAAAATAAAATGAGTTTAGTGACAAGTATTATTGGGTCTGTCTTAGCTGTGTCAGGAGGGAAGTCTGTCTAGTGCCAGGATCTGCCTCAGCTCCTCTAGGAGACTGACAGCCCCGACAGAAGAGACAACAGGTTACTTGACTTGCTACTCTAAGCCTTAAACCTGGCTATCATTCTCTTGTGTGGTGCCGGAGAAGAAAATAAGGGATAGAAGAAGTAGAGTAGCAGGTCTCCCACTGGAGGAGATCGCACAGGGCCCTTTACTTTGCTAGAAGAGCTTAACGATAGCTGTTAGTAACCATGAAAGGTTTATATTTAATTCCATACCCACGTACATTGTCACCACTCAAATTAGAACAGCTATTCCACAGGGATGTGAGAAATCATAGTTTTCTAAAAATACATGGTAATTAAAACTATTAGGAAAATTAAACATTTTTATAAGCTTGGTTTCCCAGTCCTCCGGTGGGATTATGGTGTTGGTAATTTAAGACTGGGGGAGAGAAGAACAAGATGCACATATCTTGGAAAGTTAATTTTGGGCTGAAGTGGAGGAATCCATCCTGTGTTATGAAAATTGTCAGCAGCTGCAGCAGAAGGAAGCAGAAACAGCTCTTTCCCACTTGTCATACAACTGTCCATATGGAAACATTTATTTGGGAAGAAGTAATTGAGAGCCTTAATATGAAAATCATTTCGGATTTGCCTGTGAATCGAAAAGCCATTCCCCTGCAATATTAAAATTTTACATTAGATATTAACAAGAGAATGAAAGCAATTTCTGCCAAGTGTTTGCAGTGCGTCTGCGAGGCCGTCAGGAAAGCGCTCGCAAGAGTTTGCAGTTGCAGGAGGGCGTGCGTACCGCGCCGGGGCTCCCGGCCTCGTGGGAGGCCGTCGGGCCCCGGCTGCCTGGTTCAGCAGGGCTGAGGTCGCAGCCACAAAGTCAGCCTGGCTCAAATACTTTGAGAAATCAGTTCCGGAGCAAAGAACAAAAGAAAAGTGTGTTTTGCCTTTTCAGAGATTTGCAATTAAAACCAAGCGATTTGGGGTCGAGCTTTCTGCACTGCTGAAAATCTCCGTGCGCTTCTCGTTTTGCGCAGGGTTGATGCAGAGATACGTCTGTGTCAGGATTCAGTCTCCTTTCCTCCTCCTCCTCCTCCCACTTCGACGAATAGGCAATTGTGAGTAATTTAAGTCTGTAAATCATCCAAGTCAATGACTGCCTTTTAAGATAAAAAGTCTTTAAGTGCACTAATGTAATTCGTATGGTGGTCTGATGTTCTGGATACCAGGTATGATTTTATTTCAGGGTGTTTCTGGCCAGAGTAGCCTGGCTATTGGAAGACGTAAAAAAAAAAAAGTATTTCCACCTCTGCCTAGTTTTAGGGATGTCTGGATCTAGACTCAGTCAGTCTTCCTCTCTAGGTGCTCTTTGCCTATAAAATGTCCCCTGTGCAAGGGCCTTGCCCTGGCTCGCGGGTGCTGGAACGCCGCCCTGGGTGGTACCACCACTTCCCCGCCTGTCCCTTCTCCCCTTAAACCCGTGTGTTGACAGGGAGGACGATGTGCTCAAAAAAACGAAGCTAAGGGCAAAAAATCTGAGCATGCCGTTTGTCTAACACCTGGAGCAGAGCCAGCCTTTCGGGTACTTAGAGCAAGGGGCACAAGCAAGTATTTACTTATTGACTGAGAAACAACGCAGTGTTTCTCTGACTCACTATCGGTTTCCAAATCTGACTTAAATAAACTCTTCCAGTGCATAAATCCAGACAAAATGTCATTCACCATATGTTTATTACTAAAACTTGGCGCTTACTTGCATCAAAGTAGTTTTCACATGCAGGCTGTTTGTTACAAAACCTCATTGAAGCAGGTATAATTAGCATTAGTGCTTGAGGGGGAAAACTGGGGCTCAGAACAGAGAAAATAATTTCCTCGCTGCTGCAGAGGGAGTCGGCGCAGGGATTTGGATTAGAAACAGCCTTCCCTAGCTTCCCATTTTCTTCATGCAGATGACTAGATTTGCATCTTTTATTAATTTTTATAACTATTGGACAAGTAGTACCTTGCTAATTTCTTAAGGAAAGTGCTGAAAATGCTTGTAATACTATCTTAGATATGGCCAAATAAATGTTCTTCCTACCTGAATGGTGATAACTACCTTGCAAGGAAGATGTATGATGAGTTGCTGTATGCCATTTTGCATACAATTAACGTTCATCAACCAGAACGCAAGCCACTTTCTGAATACATCATTTATATGAGCTTTATAAATGATCCACTCTTGCACTGCTGGCTGAAGTCAATCTGATGAAGCCACGCAAAGAGCCGCAAAGGGATAAGAAACTAACACAAGACAGTTTTGTACAAAACTTTTCCAGCCCTTTACATATCACCATAAAGATTATTATGAAGTGTTCAGAGGTTTTGGACTTTCAAAAGAAGTTTGAGTGCTCTAAAGAGGCAAAGATAACAGATCTTTTTCCTTTTTTTTCACTTTACTCTTTATACGTGAGCAAATAAAAACATAGGCTGATATTGATATTTTCTTGCCTGCAAAACAGACCTATCAGAAGATTAAATTCACATGCAAGTATCCCTTTTAGTTAAATTCCTAATAAAAATGAATATGAAATTTTGTCTGAAAGTGGCAAAAGTAAAAATTAAAAAAAACCCATGAGTTCTTGCTCTTAACAGGTGGAATTTGATTTTTCTTTCTTCTTAGAAAACTGCTTCATGTGTGCTAATGCGTCCTGCTAGCAAATCCAAAGACTGATTCTCTCAAAAGAGCATAATTACGCATGCAAAGTCTTCGTCTTTAGATTTCATTAAATATTATTTTTTAATATAATTTCTCCTATTCTAAAATTCTTCAAGTCCTTCTGTAGTAGAATTGTGCGAGAGAGAGGCTGGGTAAGAGAGAAGTGGAAAAATACTTCCTGAGAACTGCACTGCCCTAGCTCTGGGGAGCTTTGTTTGCTCTGGGTGCTTCATCTGCCATCACTGTTTTCACGGCTCACAAGTCTGTGTTGACTTGGTATCCTGGGTCAGCTGGTCTCACCAGCCTTTCTCTCCAAATCTACAACTCGCAAGTGTTGTATCGCTTATTCTGAAAGACTTTTCCCTCCCCAAATGCCCACAGTCTTCTCTGACATGAGAACTTCTCTGCCATTCTCTGTGTTGCGTTTCCAAAGCATCTCCTAAATTAAAGATCTGCATTTCTGGATGTCTGGTGGGAGACACCAAGTGGCCTAATTTCAAGGAGGCTCCAGCACTCTTAATTTCCAGGTGAATTTCACAGGCCATGCCTGCCGCTCCACATAGCTGACTCCAGACCCCTTCATGCTGGGAACCCCAGGTCTCTCTGCTCACCCAGCCCATAGAGATGTTGGTTTCTTCCATGACCTCTCAGGATCTCAAATCTCCTTCCTTCACCCACAGCTGAGCCCTTCCATCCAGTTATGGCAGTGAGAAAGCAAAGTTTCTGGATGCACTGAGTACGGTGTATAGGAATATGTTTAATTTCCAGGGACTTCAGTGGGATGGAAGGGAAATTAGTTAAAGGTGGCTCTGTAAAAACAGAAACAGGCATGGGAGCAACAGAAGGGTGAAAGGAGACATTGTCCTCCCGGTGACTACTTGTAATTTTACAAAGAAATTACATGTTTTATGTAATTCACAAAAGTAATTGCTTTTGAGGGAGCCCGATGAGGCAAAATAAAATAGTGTAATCCTCCACCTATCATATGTCCTCTTTAGAGGCACTCAAACAAGATGTAAAATAAGCAAATGTCATCTGCAGCACATAGAGTACCTGTCCTTCAGCATGTGTTCAGGGAATTAGAGCTCTTGGTCTTTGGTTTCAAAACATGTACCTGTGCGATGCGATGCCTACATTATGATATAGTTCATGTCTTTAAATGTTACCATCATGTCTTGACAGCTCCTGTTGAATCCAGTGAGATGGCTTTTCAGATAATACTCAGACAGAGCAAAGGTATCACGGCCTGGGGTTAATTGGTGGAGACTGCGAATGCAGAAGGATGATGCAACTGGTGTGAAACCTATGTACACAACTTCGCTCAGTCAGGTGTTTCCCTGTGTCTTGGTACAGTATCAGAGACAAATTAAATCAATTTTTCTAGTCCCCAAGTTGTGGTGGAAGCTGGAAGGTTATGGGTAAATGCCAGGAACATTACACATGCCACTGCTGTAATCTGATGGTAGAGCCTACTATTTTAAAGGCCGTTCTGGTACTAACTCTTTCACAAAAGCATTTTTAATGCATCCAAAGAGCTACTTGTACCTTCAAAGAAAGGACATTACCAGTCTTATTTTCATCATCATGCAAAAAAGAAGAAATGAAAGCTGGATAAATGGTATTTTCATAAGGTTTGTTTCCCCATCATTTTGCATATGCCCTCTGGGGAATTTTGTGCAGCCTAGATATAAACACACCTGAAGGGCTAAAGCTGAGCAGTGTGCAAGGTTTACGCAGCAAATGGCTCTGATGCTTTTAGGCTTAGCCTGTCGCCGCGGCTGGTTTCTACACAGCACTTTCTGGGCTGGGTTATCTTAGTTTTGGGCTGATCTGACAATCGCACGGGGAAGTGCCTGGAGCCATCCCGTAAAGTGTGCACTGTTTGCCCCAAACAGGGGGGAATAATGGGTGTTGCTGGAGGTGTTCTGCGGAGAGCGGGTAATGTTTGGGCTGTGCGGCCGGGCTCTCCTCCGGGGCTGGCAGAGCGATGGCCGGGCAGCTGGTGCCCCCCTGTTCCTGCTCCTGACACACTGCTGCAGAGGCAGCTGAGGTTAGTCATCATCCCCAGTTCCTTCTTTCCACCCTGTTGAATGCTGTTTTGATTTGGGTTTTTTTTTTTTTCCCTTTGAGGTACTGAAAGCGGCGAAGCTTTCCCTGGCATGTTAGTGCTGCTTCAGGTGAGTGGTAGGCAGGTAAAAAAACTCCTAAGTGCATGGGGAGGCTTCTGGGACACGCGTTGTGCTGTCAGCACAGAGGCAGGTAGTGGAAAACTGGAGGAAAAAGATCACTAACCACCTTCCTCTGTGTCAGGCCCTGGGGTGGGGACGGGGCTGCTCCGCTCTCGCCTGCACAGCCGCTGCTGCCACGCTGCTTCGGCGTCTTGGGCATGGGCAGCCCGCAGAGCGTGCGTCTCGGGGCTGGGGCTGCAGGGTGGCTTGTACCGTCCAGGGGTATTACAGGCTCGGGCGCAGTGCTGGACCGAGCCCCCAGCAATCGTCACCATCGCCACGTGCAGCAAGGATGGAGAAGGGGAGGGAAAGAGGGAATTTAGGAAATGCACAAACTTTTAAATTTTAACAGAGGTGTCAGTTTAAACATTGTATCTTTTTGAATCACTTCAAAAATCACAGGTCAGGAGTGAACTAGAGAAGAAAACCCCAATCCAGAAAACAAATAGTTCCCCACATAAGCCCACTGGGACTGTTAGAGGAGAGGGGCTGGTTTCAGGATGACACCCTGTGGAAATTAGAGTTTTATTCAGGCTCAAAGGGGAGGAACTGAAAGACGTGGAAAATGTTTTTTAAAAGTGGTGAGAACTGGGAGTTTGGGAGCAAGGCAATTGATTTTCTTGAGAACGCAGCCAATGTTTTGGCAGATGTAAGCTGAAACCGGTGAGAGGGTGCTGGTTTCAGTCAGCATGGAGCAGGCTGCAGCGTCCGCCTGAGGCGTGACCCCTGGCCTGGGGTGGCTGTCTTCTCCTGGCTGCTGCCAGCGTGGCTGGGCTGATGGCTGCCCTCGCTCGGGCTTTGGTCAGGTATTTTCATCTCTTGGGAGTGCTGTTTTGGTTATTCATCGAGATGTGTGTGTGTGTGTACACGTAAGTAAATCCTGACACCTTAGGAGAACATTTCCCCAAGCAACAAAATTGTTTAGAAAGGAAAATTAAATGAGACGAGGTTACAGATGATGCATTGAAATGCAAATCTCTGTTGACTCAAACATGCAAGGATGAAATAACAATTTTACATCACCAGGGTCAAAGAAAAGAAAGTTGAAAACAAAATATAAACTAGGCTAGGCAGGAGCAGGGTAAAAGCCATGAAAATATGACCTAACTACAGTCCCACAGTGAGCATGAATGAGTGGAGGTGACGGTAAACTGAACGGGGTGAGTTAGAAATGTAACTTTGCATACAGTTCTGTTATTTGTTCGAAATGCTGGATACACACATTTCAGCTTATTTCAGTTGCCATACCAACCCAATACAAGCATCATATAATCTTTTATCGCATTATTTTGGCTATGATTACATTATTTTACAACTTTGGTTGCTAGGAGAGCACAGTACCTTTCTGCGCGCTTCAAACAGTTCTCACTTTGCAGAGACATCAGCTTCTTGTGGCTGGCCTCTGAGATAGCTTATGGAATCGTTAGCAAGGCAAGAAATCAAATTATACATGTAGGAGTGAGTTCCACCGGAAAAACTCTGTGAGAGGATGGCTGGGATTTTCTCCTGCGGCGAGGCTGGCAGGGGTGGCTCTTGTTGGAGAAGAGCTGGGAAGCGAGGAGGCGGCAGTCTGGAGGCTAGCCTTGGAGGGAGCTTTATTTGAGAGGTAGATTAAGCTGAGGAGCTTCTTGTGCTCTTGTTCTGAAGAGTTTATGTTGTAGGGTACAAGTTGCATTTCATGTATCAGATTCCTCTGCTGGAAAGGCTAACAAACGTGGAGTTATAACTCGAAAGTTGTTTCTAACATAAGAGTGTAAGCTGATTCCCAGTCACTGAACCACGCTTTTGCCCACAGAATAACCCAATACACCCAAAGACAGCAGATCAGCTGTGGGGCAGCTGGCTGTCCTGTGCTTGACAGCACCAGGGCATTGCAGAAACGGAGCGGTTGCTATTTAGGATATGATGATGGGCATTTCTTGGGGTGCAACACTCAGCAGAAAGCAGTGGCAGGCAAGGCCAAATGAGATGGTTCATGTATTGGAGATGGGCATGCATCACGCCAAGGAGATGTTGTTCTGGCACGTGGCCTTACAGATGAATTGGTGGCCAATGTCGATGGCTTGTGGTGACAGCTCCAGGCAGGGGAAACACAGGAGAGAATGTGATTTCCTGCAAATACCTACTGCTGAAGAAGGCAGTGCCGGGAGAGAGGGGGCAAGGCTGGAGGGGAGGTGTTCCTCTGCCTGGAAAAAGGACTGAGAGTACTTCTCTACTTCTGATACCTCTGGAGGCTGCAATGCTTCGCAGCTTCTGGAGGATAAGGCATTACTGGTCTGTGTGTGGATTGTGGTTACAGTGGGTAATATGGAGGTCTGAAATGGATAGGAAAATCAGAAGCACACCGAAATATTTTTAAAGCATGCTTAAAAGCCAGGAGCTGTTAGCAGGGGCAGAGCTTTTCTTTCCTTTTTCCTTTTAGATTTATTTATGATTCCACGGGCTCTCTGGGAAGATTCTGTCCTTAAACCACACCCAATAGTGTGAAACAGAATAAAACTAGTTTGTTTTTTTCTCCCCTCAATCTTCTTCCCTCCTGTGCCTTAAAGTGAGGTTGCAATTAAAACAAAAGCCCAATTGCCCAAGAAACAAAACAGAAATTCACAGGGTGGCCTAAGTATCAGCCTCATCTTGTTTTCCTTCAGTCCTCTCCTTTGAGAGTTACAGCAACTGGACAATACGGGCAGCAGTGCCAAGCCAGGAATTTGAATAACAGTATGCACGTCTTATAGTGAAAACGTAGAAGTGGTGCATTCATCGCTCCTCGCGATGGCCGTATGTCTCCTCAGAGGTGCAGGGAGACAGAGATTGTGGGCACAGACCTGCAGGAAGAGGGATTTGATCTCCCAGACTGTGGTCTGCTTGACAAAGCTGCTGAACTAACATTTCTCAGCGGTACGGGGCTGTCCTCCCTCTGCTGCGAAATGTCAGGCTTTGGCATGTGTGGAGTACCTCGCTGCTTTAAAATGACAGCCTGGCCCTCCAAAGTGTCACCAGAGATCCAGTCTCCAATTAACGTCGCGGGTTTGTGGGTTTCTGACACTATTCTCAAAGCTCCTGTGGGCTGCTGCAGCCTACAAGCCAGGGATCGTTTCTGCTTTACAAGACTCAAAGGAAAGGAAGGGAAAAAAGCTGGGAGGGAAAAGCTACAGTTTCATTATTCCATGCTAGCAGGATAACAGAATGTATTTCCTTTAGTACTAAAATGTGTCATTTGAGAAAAGATCCTGCTGTCTGATCAAGCTCTCCATTAGTTATTTATGCATGTGCATGCACAAATCCAGCAGCTAAGCCTACAGCACTGCTGTATATTGGAAACCAGAAAATGCTGCAGGGTGTTTCTAAAGAATAGCAATTTGGAGGTTGTGGGTGGTTTGTGGGTGTAATAAAAAAGACTGCATACCGAGGCATCTGAATTAGGCTTCTCTTTAGGCTGCTTACAGTCTCTATCAAGATTGTTAAGAACCTGATTCTGCCATCCTTATCCTCACAGACTAGCATTTGCTCCTGTGAGCAATTTTATTGAAGTGCCACCCGTTGTATCCAGGGCCCTAACACAGAGGTTGAGCGCCAGAGTGGCTGAATGCAAGTGGAAAAACACCGAGCTTTACCGTACGTACCGATGCTCCCCGTATTTTAGCAGCTGCTGAAAGCTGAGATTGGGTGGGCATCAAACCACGGCGCATGGTCAGCACACCACCTGTGTCATCGCACCACGTTGTTCACCATCCCAAAGACTGCCAAGACCACCATGGTCAGCGTCAATGGAGGGTACAAACCATGTGGCTGCTCTTTGCGTGCTGCCAACTTGTGCCGTCCCCCTCCCTGCCATGCTGGAACATCAGCTCGATGCCCTGCCGCCCCGGGGGCTTCCTCCCGCTCCCACCCATGGTGGTCAGCCACAGCCACCACCATCTCAGGACACTCCGCAGCTCTTATCTTCCTGGTTGTTTTTTTAATGTTTTGTTTTAATTGGGGTTTTTCTTGGTTGAGTGGCTAGGGTTGTTTTGCAAAACTCCTTCCTCTTCCACCTGAGGCTCCTTGTCCTTGCTAAGCTTGAGGGATGCTGCAGGACATAATCTGAGCTCCTTACACCTCGGTGAGGCAGACCACCTCCAGCCTGCCGGCTCGTGCAGCTGACTCTGGCCTTGCCTTATCTGGTTGATTGGTTACCATGGAGGGAAAAAGCCCAGTCTTTGTGCTCCCTTGACAGAAGTTTTGCCCAGCTTTTAACTGCAGTAATAGCACGCTTTTTAGCCCCCACACTCCCACTACGTATCAGCGCTGGAGTGGCGCAGAAGTCAGCTCGGCCTGTACTGTTATTTCAGGATCACGCCTAACAAGTTCCCCAAGTTGTTTATAGCCCTCATTTTGCTACTGGAAAGTTAATCATTGGCTTAGAACTGTGCAAATATGTTAAGGGGCAGAATCACAAGATCATAGGAAGAACTCTAATGTGTTGCCTAGAATGTCCCTCTTGTTTGCCTCTGCAGATTGCGGCTCTAAATACCTTGGGGTGAAATGTGTCTGAGCATTTCAACACCTAGCAAATATTAACTACCTCAGAGCAGGCTTGAATAAGCAGGCTTGGGAGGTGCCTTTGTGCCACAGCCTGCAAAGTTAGGAACCTGAAGTCTGTGGAAATAGTCACTCTGAAATGCTGCCCTTTGTTTCTGTAATTTTGTGAAAGACAAGCACTGCACAGGGTAACACCACAAAAGCAGTTGCAACACCCAAGGACCTTCCAGTGCCCGACAAACATGATTTCACTAAGCTTTTTGATGCCCTTGCAAGGCAATTATGGCATTGTTACCCCTTCCTGCTTTTACAAATGCAGGAATTAGGGATTCTGAGAGAGTAACGCAGAGCCAACTAACTTGCAATGTCCATCAGTTCTGTGCAGATACTTTCATCACTGCCCAGCACTTCTGACCTGTGGTGTGGAGGAGTCCACCTGTGTCCTCTAGCTAAGGAAGCTAAACATGCTGCTTGCTGAGCTGTTTGTAAAAAGAGAGGAGGAAAAAAAAAAAGAGTCTGTGTTCAGTAACACTGAACATTTTTCTTTCCAAAATCTACTTTACCTGCTCAGAAGCGTTGACTGCCCATCAGGAGCAAACACAGTAACCCTGCCACGAGGAAGCTGGACAGGTAGGATTACTTATATGTATGCTCTTTCTTATTTGCTTTAGGTCCTTCCCTAGCACTCTTTACTGTCCTTCCCAGGGGACTAGTGAATAGTGGGCTGGATGGACTTCATCAATTTGTACTTATTTTAGTGATGTTTTTGGTCAAAGGAAATATAAAAACAAATCCGCAAAGATTTGAAACATCCTTCTTGGTGGACCAAGGGGACTAGGCCTGTGGATCATACCTGATAATGTACTTGTCCTGCAGTAAAAAGCAAAGTCTCTTGGCACCCTCTTTTTGTCCAAGTGATGTTTTTCAAAGCAGGAATGATACGCAGCTCATTAAATCTGCATATGGCAAAGACAGAGAAAAAGAAAATTCTGGTGGTTGTGCAAAAAGAACAAGTGGAGAGCGTGGAACTGCTACATGCCTGTTGGTAATTTATCTGTGAGACTGAGGGGGTGTTGGTGGTTTTGAGAGAATATAATCTGGCCACCCATAGAGAACAAACTCGAACCCTGGTGGGCGGGCATATTTGCCTCACAGCAATGCAGCTGTGCTCTTTAAGGAGCAGCATCCCGTAGGAATATAGCCCACAAAGTGAAACAGGCTGGCCGCCTTCTTTCCTTGGATTTGAACTGCTTGAATAAGTGGGGGGAGGGGGTGGGAATGAGGAAAGAAAGTGTACCAGGGACAGGGTGTTGCACACCGCTACTCAACGTCTGGAGCCACAGGTCAGCGTATGTCTCAAACTGCAGTGGTGGTGCTCCTGCCCACAGCATCCCTGCGTCACCACTGGAGCCCCTGTTTTGTAGTCACATCCCTGCCCGTGACTCCCCTCAGTACGTGTCCGCTGAGAGGTTTGTCAGTGAAACAGCACAGCCTCGGTGGCCTCGCCAGCTCTCCCTCCCTCAAGCAACCAGTTTTCTGTCTGCAGCAACATGGAGGTAAGAGTGGTTTTAGTATGTTTGTATTTCAGCTTGCTTGCTTTAGTGATTTAGTAGAAATTGCACTGGTTTCTAGCAAACCCGAATGCTTACAACATTAATGAGGCAAGAGAAGAGCACTATACTTAAATGCCAGGGAGCAACCTGTGCTTCTGCCGTTTCTGGTTGTATTTTACTGTATTAGAAAAGCTCCAGTTGAGGTACAAACTTCTCCATGCTGTACAAGTTTTAAGACCCTAATAAAAATAAGATAGAATACGATGGCCAAGAACTCGACACTTAGGCAAACTGAAACCAGGCATATACTCACAAAAGTGTAATTATCTCCTCTGTACTGCTGTGCTCCTGTCTCTCTGGTGAGTCACATAAGGTGGCATGAGAGCAATTGTCTTATTCTCTTGATGGATTTCATGGCAGCCTCCCCAGACAGGACTTCAAAGAAACAATTGATGGGAAACTTATCCCTGAGAAGGCTTTATTTGCTGCTGAGCACCAGGCACTGGTCACTGCTCGAAGTCGACAGTGCCCCTCACAGTGCATGAGGACATGGTTAGGTGCAGGCGCATGGGCCATTGCCTGTGTCCCGAGCCAGACGGAGGAGAGCCAGCTGCAATTCAGAAGGGGCAGGTTAACTTGGCTCCCAGACCTATAAAGCACCTGATTTGTTGGCCAGCTGTTATTCAGGACCATGACTAGTTTCCTTATGTGGTCTGAGGGTTTGGAGGTAGCCCTTGTGCTTTAGTGCTCGGTATACCCCTGCAACAATTTCCCCTGGAGAACTTCAGTGTCTTTCTGCCACATACCTTCGATTGTTCGAGCACTGATGAAGGCAGATGTCTACAGTCATATCCGTCTGTGCAAAACACTGGTAAACACTGGTAACATTAAGTACCTCCTGGTTTATTCCTGTTGATAGCAGCCCAGTCCTCCTAGGGACCGGTGTGACCAACGCTGCACAACATACCCTTTCCATAGGGTATGTTCATATTCCATGAATAATTATGTAGAGGGAGCTTTTTTCTTAGACCTATACGGTATATCCATAAATGCCTTCCCTCACTACTAGGATCAGTACAAAGTCACAGTCATGACTCTGGAAGCCATTTCTCTGACTGAGACGTGTCAAAATCTACAAGCAGTACTAATGCACGGCAGCCTCTCGTAAGATGTCTGTAAGAAGTAGGCAGCTGAGATGGGACAGCCCTGGGAGTGAACCAGCCAAGAGGGTACACCAGCATGGGAAAATATCTCCTGGTTCATAGCTTTATCTCATGTTTTTTTCCAGCTGCTGCAGTGTTGGCTGAAGAGGCTGCTGTCCCTCATGTGCCATGACTGCCACCTCCGACACAAAGGAGCAGGTAGGTCCTCTTGAACCTCTTTCCATGCTAAGAAGCAGAAGCAGCAACTGCTGTTGGGCTGAGTGATCAGCTGATGGTAACTGAAAGATCCTGAGAGGCTGCTGCTCTGGGAGGGCCGCAGTCCATGGCAGGGGTCAGCGTGGAACACAGCTGCTGTGGGAGATCCCAAGCTATGTGGATGCACCAGATAAGCTCTGGTGTCTGTGAGACAGTGGATTTCAGGTGAAAAATGCACCAGGCCCAAGGTAAGTCTTTATATTCTGCTTCAGTGTTGGCAAAAAGACTCTTGGATCAAGAAGGGCTTGAGTCTAAAGAAACTTGTTCTTGGCAAACCATAGCCACTTTTTAATGATGTTCTTCTCGCCTTGACTTCCTAGAGATTTTTGTCTTTTATTTTATGGTAGGGTGTCAATATTACTGTGCAGGTGGTTCACCTACCTCTGAATTTAATTTGTTCTCATCTTATAATTGCATCCCAGAGGAAACACTGAGCAAACTATAGACAAACACAAAATTATAGTTGCTCTTCCAGGTCTGCCGTGCAGTCTGGTGAAACGGGACTCTGTGGGTGCTCAGTCATCCCTAGAGCCCAAACTGTCCCTCCTCTCTGATCGCAGATCCAAGCCCTTCTGCTTGAAGCCACCTGACTATTTCTGGCACATGGAACAAGCCCGAGGGGAGGCAGGTGCTTTAGATTGAGACTAGGTAGTTACACTATGCAGATAAAAGAGCTGCTCAAGTGCTGCCAGATGTTTCCTGCGGACTTTTTACTAACATCTGACCTGCTGCCTGGATTCATCCAGGAGGAGGTGTTTTCAAATGCCAGTGGTGGTTGCCGATTTAGGCCTCCTTGGATTTATATGCTGAGCAGAGACATTCAGCTCTTCTAGCAGATCTATGCCCAGGTGTCCTTCGAAGTAGAGAACCATTAATTGCTTAACAAGGGAGGGCTTAATTGTTGTGTTGTCACAGCTGCAGCTGACTATTGAAGGCTGTAGGCAAATGGTCCCATGGTACTTTTTGCCCCCAAGATGGTTTCCACGGTCTATGCAGATTGCTACAGCACAGAAATCTTTGCCATGGCAAGAAAAAAAAAAAAAAAAAATCCCTTGAAAGTAACAGTGGGACAGAAGGGGAGTGAATGTTCCTTCGAGTTTGCTGGATTTGCTTTGGCGAGATCTGATTAGCCAGCCAGAAGGTAGGTGAGCCACAAGGGAACGAGCTGCACAGGCACCCGCCAAGTCTGTGTGCTGCAGGCTGAAGGACACATCTTTCATCTTTCTTGGTTATTTTTTAGCCTCGTTGTTTAAAGATATGATGCTTCTAGTAATGAGCTTTGGGGGCCTCTGTGCATTGGAGGCTGTGCTTTCTTGTGGAGGCACCACTTTTGCCTGGGGGGGACGAGACTACAGCAGCATACGTGCACAGGGCTTGCTGCTCGGCCCTGCCGCCGCAGCCCCGGCCGTCCCCTGGCCGCACAGTAACCTGCAAGTGCTGCTTTTGGCGTGTTTTCCTTTCCCCGCTGCTGCGACAGCAAAGCCGTAACAAGCGGTGCATTTCTGAAGCTTTCATGTTGGCCTAATGGCTCCTTAATCCTCAGCAGGCGGGGAGCAGGGGGTGCGGGTGATGCGCTGACATTACACGAGCAGCAGACAGCTCTGTCCTCAATACCTCAAGGTACTCTAAATTAATGCTGATAAAGCTGGCAGCCTATGCTAATCCTCAACTAAATGCATAGAAACTGATTAATAAAACAAAGCTTCAAGCTCTAGCAGCTCCTGTATTCAGGTCACTGACCCTATTTCAAGGAACAGGCTTTTGTTCTCATACGTGGTTCCTGTTCCCGGGGTGGGGAGTCAGAAATGACAACCAGGGCCATGCACTGGTCTCTGGCATCGCATGGCTTCTCCCAAGCTCTTCTTTCCTGGACAGAAAAAATTTGCCATTACATACTCTTGTTACTAAATCTTGCATTGAAGTCCTATTAAATGTTTCCTGATGTTTTGTACTAATGTTCTCATTATTTAGTAGTGACAAAAGAATATATTTTGTTTCCAAGAGAGCAAAAGCCTTATTTTCTAACCGTGTTTATCTCACTTGGGAGTTTATTCTAAATGCAGTGCTATTAAGACTGCATAAATTTAAGCCAGGAGTGGTTTATGACATGCTTAAAATGTATCTCTAATTTGTTTATACTGGTGAATTGGGCAGGAGGTAAAATGCGTATTACTTCTGGACACCATCCGAGGGCTTAGCTATATCTATTTCAGCTGAAGTTAATCAAATATTTCAGTCTAAGAACCAGAGACCTCTACCCTAAGGAACTGCCCTCAATGGGAGGGCAATGGGACTCGGTCCATTAATGCGTTCAGTGTGTCTTGCTGCTGCCATAGTGGTCTTTCACCCAAAGAACAGCCAGGAAATAACGAATAGCTGCAGGCTTGCCGTAGCGCAAGGCCAGCACGGTCGGCACATACCCTTTAGAAATGACCCACATGGCTGACTGCTTTGTTGTGATTAAGCCGCAAAGAATTTGGAGATCCCTCCAATCTCAGCGCTGGGGTTTGCCTTTATCCTTTGAAGAGGCTGTTGTTATTATCACGCTCTTTGCCAGGACAAATTTGGTCAGAAGATTGTGGGCTGCTTTCTCATCCCAAACAATTCAAGTTTGTAACCCATCAATGTGGGCTCCCTCCATCCACTCCCTGGCTCTTGCCCGTGCATGTCTCCCTTGGGGTCAACTGGAGCTTGCAAGCAGACGTGGCACGGAGGACTCTCCAAGGATTAAATCCATAAATATGCAGGCCAGAGCTCATATCAACTGAAGGCTGAGTCTGCCTTTGTAAGCTGTTGTCTCAGCAAAGGTGCCCTACCTTCTCGAAGTGTTTGAAGGCGTGCATCATTCCTGAGCTGCTCAAGCATGGGAATTCAGAGTCATTTTCTTCAGCCTTCACAGGGAACTGTAAGCTGCAATTTGGATTCTGTGCAAAGCCCTCTGGGCGCAAAGCCTTGCGTGAACGGCTAAAGCTCACTCCTGCTGCAGACCGAAGGGTATATTTGCAAGCAACAAAGGCACAGAAAGCATTCGTCTCCCATGCAGTTTATGGACGCCACTTGGCATCCCAGGCTCTGATTTCCAAGCGCATTCTTGCTTCAGTGCAAAATCTGTGACAGAAAGTTGGATTTCACTGAAGTATGAGGTGTTCAAAACACTCATTGCTTCTGTCTCACTTGAAAAACAGCTCCCTCTCAGCCCCAAGTTATATTAATATCCTTCCCCTGTCACTTCCCCCAAGTTCAGCTACAATAGGAATGAAATTCAGTGGAAGTTTCAGGTACCAGATCATCTTTGTCAAGAGACGGCAATAAATCATTATGGAGCAAGTTATATTCAATCAGCATTTTTCAGAAACTCATAGGCTGGTTATATTTAATCAGCATTTTTCAGAAACTCATAGGCTGGTTCTCCGCCCCCCCCACCCCCCCAAAGTAAAATTAATTTCATTTCAAAACTAGATGAACCTTCTGTGTTTGCTTGGTCTAGTTTTGACAGGGCAGCCTGAGCTGAAGAAAGGCTGTGCTGGTCCTGACCTCAAAGAAAGGAAATTGAGTGGCCCAAGGGGTCTGTGCAAGGGATGCATCTCCATCTGACGCTCTCCCTGAGTGCTGGAGACTTCACAGTGTGCTGCTGTTCTTGGGCACCCGCGCGCAGCCCTTCAAGGAAGCTGTGGTGCATCGCATGCTGCTCCATCAGAAGTAAAATCTAAATTAAGGTGGAGGAGGTGGTGGATTTCCAGCCAAGGAGAGGAACAGAAAGACTTGCATCTAAGAGGAACGTAACCACCAGGGTTCTGTAGAGGATTGTAGGACTTGCTAGACACTTCTTTTTTAAACCTACAAAATCTGAAAAGCAAATTAATGGGCTCCTTGAGTCATTCTGTGAAACCTGTAGCAAGCTGTGAAATTTTACTCAACGGCTAAACTTCTGTGTAAGCTGTTTCGGCTATTTTTCCCCCATAGAGAGGGAAAAAGAGAGAGTGAGAAGGGACTAGCCCCGGTTCCTCTGCCAGTTCCTTGCACCCTGTCTGTCTCTACGTCCTTCTTCGCTTTCAGGAAATCAGGCTTATCTGAGGGTCGCTAAAAGATCCTTAGGTAGAGCTCCCTCAGCTGACAAGCTGCCCCTGTTTTGTGATTTCTTTCCTTTCCCTGGATCCTTCTTCCACTTTAAATTCACTGCAGGACCAAAGAAACCTCATGTTCTTCAGCAGCACTTTGCATAATTTTTGGGGGGGCTAGCACTGACAACAAGCCTGTAGTTTTCAAAATGTCCCACAGGGCCTGGATGCTATTGCGTAGGGAATCTATGTTGCTCAGGCTCTGAAATATCCCAGCCCAAGACCTCCACTTTTTATTTATAGGAAATGAAAACTGGGGTGGGATTTTTGTTGGGGAGAGGGGGGTGGAATCTACTGAAGAGACAAAGTAACATCTTCTGTGCTGGGGACAAATTTCTCCTCTTGGATCAGCATGGCAGATTGCATCTCGGGTTGGGAGCAGCACAGACATGTGCGGAGCAGGGTGGGGACCCCTTTTGCATGCAGCGCATGTGTAACCCTACAGTGCTGGTGTCAGTGTAGCAAACCAGTAGTCACGCCCTTGAAGTTTAAGCTGAGTAAGAATTCAGCAAGTCTAGTGATTATTTGAAATGCTTGAACCAGCAAGTTTAATCCGGTATTTCAACCTCCAGACCCCCAAGTTCATGCATGGGATTTCTCGTATTCGTTATGTCCTGTAATGACTGAATGCAGCAAATAGGCAAAGCCCAGCCATTCTGCTGTGACAAGGTTACAGAAATCCAAGATGAAACAAGATCTGTTCCATGCTTTTATATAAGTAAAATTAAAATTTAGTTTAACAAAAAAAAAGAGCTGGAGAATGCCTCTGTTCTTTTTCCCTCTCTTATTTGTCCCATTATAGTCATTATTCTGCTTTCCTACATGACATCCATAGGAGTCCAGCTCCTGTCCCAGTGGCATAACAAATCTTTCCTGGCATGACAGAGAAACATAGTATTGGAGGACTCTTTAAGCTAGATGGAACTGGTTCAGTTTTAAATAAGCTTGAGGAATAATGCTGTTCAGTTAACATAAACTTTTGTCCTTTGCTATCAATAGCTTTCTCCCTTTCTCATGTAGCATTATAGTATTTCCATGCTGCATGTAAGGCTTACCCTTACATGTGAAAAAAAATTCTTCTAGTAAAAAAATATATTTTATTCCACTTGTATCTTTCAATGTACTCTAATATGAAGTGTTAATGTCATGAACATTATATTCCGTGGAGTTCAAGCAGTCAGTAGAAAAAGCCACATAGGCATAAGTAATTGGGTCTGGAGCACTGACACAACCACGCTGCTCGCTGCTGAGAACCTTGAAGGTTAAAGGATGCTTTACCTGCAATGCTCACTGCTTCTGGAGGTCCCCTTGTGTCGCACAGGGGCTAGAAAGAAGTGTTTCCCTGTTTAGTTTAGCAAGAACATGCAGTTCAGAGCTACTGCTTTCCAGCTAAGGTTTTACTAGAACTTTGGCAAATTTCCATTCAGAATCTCCTGGCTGTCTGCCCCTCTCCCAGGGGCGGGGAAAAGAAACGTACCTATATTTCAGGCACCACCAACGTAGTATAACACCACTGACCACTGGTTTGCATCGCATTCGGACTGTGAACAAGGGCAGCTAAAGCATGGCATCAAGCAGCTTTGTCTGCTGTCTTTCTTGCAAGAAGATTAATGTTTGCTAGGATGACATTTGGCGGGGGGAATACCTACCTTTAGGCCCTGCATCTAAATCACTCAGACTTCGGCTTTAATCACTCTTCTAAGGGGCTGAGTGGGAAGTTAAAACAGCTGGAGCCACAGTTTCGGTGGTATTCCTGAAGGTAATTAGTCTCTCAGCTGCAGGATTTTTTAAAGTGCCTAACTATATCTGGTGATAATTCAAAAATTTAGCCATGGTGTCCACTATGGACAAGGGAAAACACATATTTTTTCCAAAAACGCAGCTGAGCCTTAAATCAGAACAACCAACGCGACATGTTTACTCTTGAGGGGGGAAAAAAAGCATAATTATTGCAAGAAAATACTGTCTTGGCACCACTCTCTTCTGCTGGGAAACTCAGCACCTAAAAGGTCCCAGAGCCACTTTGTGCAGGCGAGAAGCTGCAATGCTGATGGGCTATGGCTTGTAGGGAAGCAAGTCTGAGAGAGAAGCCCTCAAATTACCCTGAATCTTGTGTTAAGATAAACAAAAGCAGCCTCAGATATTTCTAAAACGAAAGGATGGAAATATAGTTGTAGAGAAGGTGAGAGCTGGGGGAGATAAGGGCTATGAAATGCCTGTGTTTCAATCTTGTGAAGCACCATAGAATATCGGAGCACTTCAGCAAAAATCAGGAGAGATGGATTTTGACACAAATGTGTCTTCTGAATCAGCTAGATGCATGTCTCCCTACAGACATTATTCATAGGTGAACTTTGAGAAGTGCTAGCCTCATCAAAATGAAAAACCAGATCACTTCTTCCCGTCGCCAGACAAGTTAAGCTCTGAGGGAAAATATATCATTAGGAGCAGCAATATGAACTTTGATGAGCATGTAGGACTGGATGGACCTCCAGAGATCAGCTATCGATTTTTTTCCTGAGAGTCAGTGTAGCTCTACAAGGAAAATGTAATTTTGTGTTGCTGAAATATAATAAATTTCTCATTTCTTCCTATTTCACACAGGCCCTAACTTTACCAGCCACTGTTGCAAAAATAATTCCAGTGTTCATAACTGAGAATTTAAATGGAATATGAGGTGCTATAATCCATCAGCACACTTAGCTTTTTTTGCATACGGTACAGGAGGCTTATATGGAGTAGAGGCAGAACCTCTCTTCTAACATCACCAGGATCTACTGTGCTGTTGTAAAGCCGAAATATCTCAACACAAACAAACTATGCAGTTCCTAGTGGTGTGAGGCAAAATTTTCATCTCGTTATTTTCTCTCCTCCAGTTTTCCAAATTGTTATTTTCTGAGGAGTTACCACCAAAATTAACCTACAACCACACTGGTCAAAATGCTGTTGCGCTGCTCGAGCGGTGCAGAGCGCTACGCTGGTGGTGTGAAAGAAGAGAAGGGGGGGAACTGGGGAGATGAAGATCAAATCGTTAGGAACACCATCTACAGCTACTCTGGCCTGAGGTGATTGCCACCTAGATGAAAGGAAAATGTGCTCTATCTTCACCTTTCTGTATTATGTGATGTTGGCGAGATTTGTGTTTATCTGTTTGTCTGCACTTACAACGCTTTCTTTCATTTTTTTGATATTTCTGTGGAAAGACTATAATAGAAAGAAAATGAGGAAATATGGGATTATCTTTTGAACTCAGGCCTCAGATCAACAAAGGAATATATTTGAAAATTATTTAGGTAGATTTTCAGTCTGCAAAATAACCTATTTGCCACAAAAACGCTGTTGCTCTGTAGCATTCCCTGAATACTTCAAGTCAAATCCCACAAAATCGTGCTCTGATGTGGTATATTGGAAGGTTTATATGATTCGCTTCTCTGATGCTCATATCCAGAGTGAGTAAGTAGCTAACCTTTAGACGAACAACACAGCTTCTTGGCTAGCTGTTGCCCATCAGGCACGCTCTGACCTCCAGCAAGGCTCTCCTGGCCCTCCTGGTGCACACCCTCCCAGTCAAGTCTGGACCTTAAGTCTGAAATTTAGGTAACTTCAGGCTCTTTTGCCAAACCTAAGGAAAAGGCACGTTAGTTGTCGGTACTGACGAACCTCTGTTTTTTCAAACCCATGTCTAGGAGCAATGCCCCATTGCCTCTGCCTCTGCTGATGTTCACAGTAAAAAAAGAAGAATATTTTTCTGTTGACATCAGCGAGGCAAGGAGTGGGTCCAGCTTCATTCACACCCACACAGGATACTTAATTAGAAACTATTTTCCTCTAAGAGCAGGCATTTGAATATCTTGAGAAGTTGCAAAGAGCTTGAAGAGGGAGTTGCTGAGGGTTGGGGGTGTTTCAGGTAGGAGGAGGCAAATAACGATTCGAGAAAAAAAAAATTAGGGTCTCACATCAGGGTAGTTTTGTAATAATCCATAATAAAAGGCTGTTTGCATGTTCTTTGGATTTTTCTGAAGTATTTTCCATCCCTTTCAGCATAAACTTGACCATAATCTGCCTCAATCTATTTTCTAACCAGAGTGAACTTGGGCCAGGATTGCCCTGCATCAGGGAAGATACCGCAGCCATGAGGAACAACCGCCTTGCGCTGAAACTTACTTTCCTTTAGATGCCTTCTTCTAGCCTGCCATGGACCTGTTCCATCATGTGCTTTCAGGCCTGTTCCCAGGGATATAGTGATTTATTCGTGTCATAAAGAGAAGGTTTGTGCTTGACTTAATTAGCAGAGTCTGTGTCTGTAGCCTGCTTACTGCTCGGCCGTTGGGATTTATGAAGGAGCTGTTAACCATTTGCCTTGTGTGTACTGTTAGATGAAATGACTGCAGATTACAGCCCATGTGTGACAGTTTAATGGCAGTGGTAAAATCCAGTTAAAGTCAGGGATTTCATGAGAGCTGTCCTAATTCATGCCCTAGTGACGTGCTTGAAAGTTTGCATCTGTAAGTACCCTCACGGGTTGCACGATGTGCAAAACACAGAATTGGGGGCTGAAAGTCGATCTCTGACCACAGGAGGGTCCTACACATTAATAAAAACCCCCTCCTTATTGCAGCCAATCCCTCCATATGTGAAGGCTGCAACTGAGATGACCTCTGAGACCAAAGCCCTTTGAAAGATGCTACTAATTTTTTGAGAAGTGCAACCATGGTGTGAAGTGTGTCTGAGGCTGCTCCTCTCCTCTGGGATGTACAAAGGAGAAATTGCCTTTGGCCTTGAGAAGAAACCATACATCCCACTGTATCCGTCGGGGCTGGTGGAGCACGGGAGGGATCGGGAGTGCTGACCAAGTGCAAGTGCCACTCTGTTAAAGGTGCGAGAGGGACTTGCTGGGAGTTAATGACAATTTCAAGCCTTCTTACTAGACTCTTCAAAGCAGATAAGGACAGGCAGGTAGGCATGCATAACTGTCCCACAGAGACAAGCTGGACGGATAGCTGTTTCTGAAACCTAGTGATAGGCATCGCAGGAGGAGCTGGTTTCCTGGTGAACTTGAGCTGCCCAGAGATGCTGTCTGCTGGCAGCGGTGGGGAGGTAAAGAGTGGTGGTAATGAGAAGAGTGAGATGTGCAGTGACTCCCTGAAGCACTCCAGTGCCCACCGCTTTGCTAGATCCTGGTGCTGTTCTTCCTTCTGCTGCTTAATTCATTCTAATTACTCAATAGCTGACTAAAATTGAGTAAAGCTGTCACTACCAGCGGTGAAGATTAAGATGTGCTGTGCTGCTCTTGTTTGTTTTCCCTTCGATTTGGAGGATAATGCGGTGCTGAGGCACAGCGGTGTTATGCCCGCCCTGCAGCCCCTCGTTTCGCCGTGGCTGTCCCTTGGCTCTGCCCAGTCGAGTGGGGAGGAGGAGGAGGAGGCACGAGTCAGGTGGCACGAGGAGCTACCCTGCGAGCATCTCCATCCTGGGGGATGGGGTGTTCGAACGAGCTGCTGTAGGCAATGCACTGTGTGCAGCTCATCAAGTGGAAAAATACTGCTTCAGACGCCAGGGTGGGTGCTACCTTTTGGTGGCTGGACAAAACGATGGTGTTATTTAGCGTCAGCGTGCCGACTGCGCAGTCTTCCGTAAGAGCGGTGCAGCACTGGAGGAGAGGGACGTCACTGGAGATGTCTGGGAGAGCCAGGGAGAGTCTTAAGGAGGGTGAATACTTCAAGGGAAAGGGGTTTACCTGAAGGCAAAAAACCTCTTTATTTTGCGAAGGAGAGGCTGTGAACTAGTATGACCTCGCTCCACTGTCTGCCGCCAGCTTACTCTTCATGTGCTTGATATTACGGTTCTGATTATGAAAAATTGCTAATCTGTTACTGGATGTTTTAACAGCTGAGAAGCAGCTGTTAGGCTCACACAGTCCTGTCATTTGCTTGTAAATAGTGTTCGTTAAGCATTTCATGTCAAAATGTAGTTCTTCCATGACCAAACTTTTATGCAGGAAGAGTTCTGGTTCTCCAGAAAGGAAAATGCAAAAGAAATCTTTCATTTGCCATAGGATTAGCACAGACCGAAAGCTTCATGTTTGTAGCCCAGAAACATAATATTGTATTTTGAGTGAGTTCAGCTTTGACTTGTACCATCCCCAGAATGCCTTCTGGGCAATGCATGTTGTGTGCCCAGTTTCCCTCTGCTGGAGCTCCCCAAACTGTGCCATACATCTCCATCTGGGAACAAACTGGTGCCCGTAGCAGGCCAGTTTAGCTGCATCTTGCAGTCCCACGAGTGCCCTCATTTTTTCAGGGGGCTGGGCAGCCTCCTGGTGAGAACTAACCTACCGTAAGTTTCTTTATCTGAGGTCTAAGCCGCAGTGCAGGAAAGACATTTTGCATTGGAAGCAATGGTGGGAGAGGACGTGGGGAACGTGGAAACCACAACTCGTGGAGGAACTGTTAGGCCATGCAGAAATACTATTTCACTTTGAAGAGAGCCAAAGGAACATATTTGGATTTGTCTCAACATACGTAACTGAAATATTTTGTTTCAGTCAAAATCAACATGTTGAAAAAATGTCAACTTTGCATTAGAGTGTGTATTTTACAGTCATTTTAATCAAACATACTGAAATTCCCTTTTGCGTAGGAATTCAGATATTTGCTCAGGTGTGACAGATAATTGATGATTAGTTTGAGGTACTACATTACAACAATCACTATTTTTCTGTATCAGTGGCTAATTACAGTGCCTTTTTTTTTCAGAAAATGCTATTTTTCCATTACAAATTTGATGTTCTTATAGTAGAACTTTTTTTCTCTAATGGCTCTAAAGCTAACATGTCCAACAGAAAAAAAAGTACGTTCAGAACCGTAACACTTTCTAATTCTACTGAACCCTTAATTGTTATACCTCAGCATACTAAAGGGCAAGTATCTTTGCAGTAATTTGTTACTATCAGTGAAAGGAAACCTGAGTAGTGCCCATAATATTTTTAACTATTCAGATTCATAAACATCAGTTCATGGGATATATACTAAATGCAATATGTAGCTACAGACTCCTCTAATTGCTCACAAATAACAGACATTTATAGTTTGGAGTACGGAGAATGCAAATCTATCTTGTAAGGCAAGTTACAGTATCTTTTACAAACAGTAACAAACTCACTCTAAGGGAGAGAACTTTTAAACCAGGAGAGATTGTTTAGTACTATTTTCTGGCTGAAACAAGTGACCAGCATATGAGCGAAGTGTGGATCTCTGGCTTACTCTAATGTTTTCTTCTGGCTTGACGCAGAATCGTTCCTTTCCTCCTGTTGACTTCTTAGACTGTGTATTTTATTATGTTTTTGTATAACTACTACTCAAAGGGCACTGTCCCTCCATCATAGGGCTTCTGGCACAAGGGGAAGCTGAGCATGACTGCAGCTTTAATACACAATCATATTATAATCAGGGGTTTGTAATCAGGAGCCCATTATAGATAGATTTTTTTTCTGAGATACAGTTAAAATGTCCTGATTTCGAAGAAGCTTAAAAAGAAGTGTTAAAGTGATCTGCTAGAATTGTATACTAATATTAATTTCATAATATCATATTTTGGTTTGTGCCTCTTTGAAAACTGTCAAACCACCAGATCCATTGCAAGAGCCTGGAAAACTGGGCTGCATTCTCATCATCCCCTTCCAAGCAACCCCACAGCCAAGATGTACAGGCTCTCTTCGTTTTGGGGAACTGTATAATAAAGACTGTAGTACCTCATGTGCTGTAGGAGTGAGTTATGTGCCCTCTGCTGTGGCAGCCTGTGATTAGGGGGAGCCAGGTTTCTTCCTCGCACAACTGAGAGACCAGAAAAAAGTGGTGCTCCTCACGCAGAGCGATGGGGTTGCTTGCTGTGTAGAACATTCATGACTAACCGCTCCTGCTGATGCTGCAGTCCCGGGGGCAACCCAAAATGAAACTCCAGCCAGCAATCAATGTGTGAATCGATGTAGCTAATTTTCTTTTACTCTTTTTTTCTTTTCTTTTGTGCAGTGAAAACAAATAATTGGATCCCATGGACAGCTGCTTGATCCAAGAGCTATATTTTCTTCCTCCTGGTAAAGGTAACAGTGAATCCCCCCATTTTTTTAAAAACAGTTGTTGAGCAGCTCAGTAGGAAGCTCTAAATCCTTCATGCAGTAGTAGGGAATTTATTCTACTGGAAAATTTACCATTCCTAAGGAGTGGAAATGTAGCATTAAAAATCACTAAAGCATCACTGTTTACCCAAGACAACTAGAACAGTCAAGTTTTACCCTCTTTTGCTGATGAATAAATTCATGCAGAGAAGATAAGGGCCCTTTCTAGGAAGTCTTCAGTGGCAAGCAAGGCTCTGTGGGCAACTCCACCTTCCCAGAAATAGCAATGCTTTTTAATAAGCAATGAGAATTTGCTAATTCCAATGAGAATTACTTGACTTTGTTACTGATACTTATCACGAAAATCTCGATTCAAAATTTTACTGGTATTCTAGAGAAGGGAAAAAATCATGAATGCTTCTAAACTGACTCAGCATTTGGTTAAGGCCAACCTGCCAGATTGATAGGTCATTATCAACTGGTTCTTAAACAGATTTATACTCTTGGCTCCTCCTGTGCTTCAAGGACTGGAAAATTCAGAAGTTGAAGCTTACTGCTAAACTTGGCTTGCTGAGTGAACTTTGAGGAAGATGTCAATGGGAGAGCATATTGTTTATCTTCTTACTCAAGTAGTTATGAAGGGGGTTCTATAACAGAAGATGAAATTACAAATAGGAGTTTAAAATTAGGCATGAAAATGCAGTTATCCCCAAACAGATTATAAAAATGATGATAACCTGAGTGTAGGTTGGACAGATTCTTGCATTTAAAAAAATGAATATTTTCAGACTGATAAGGGTCATTCTAAGTGAAATGTCTGAAAAAACAGAGTGGAAAGACAAGCATGAATTAAGAAAGGAGGATAGGCAGTAAAGCTCAGCAAAAAGGGCCATTTAAGCAGCGTTTATGTTTGTATATCGGATGAGGTACAGCAGATTCACAAGACAAAAATGACTTCTTTTATATGATTTTTCCAAATTCACAAAACCCAGATGAACATAGCAACTGCTCCATGCAGGCTGCAGAGAACAGATGTCAGCCAACTGTCCCAGCTGAGGAACCCAGCAGTGCTGTTTCCAGACCAAGAAGGAAATGAGAAAGTAAGCCCAAGCCGTTACAGGAAAGTTGTATCTGCTAGTTAATTCTTTGAAATAGTGCTCAAACATTGAGTTTTCCGTAGGACAATATCCCAGACACAAGAATTGCCAATCTATTTTGATTTAAGCAGCAGTGAGTTAGTCTGTTGTGGGGGTATTGAAAATCTTCTATCTGTCAGAAGGTAGGTCTGATGATCATTGTATTCCTATAGGATGTGGATAATTATGAGTGGAAATGGGAGTATGTTGTGTTGTGGGTGAGTGTCCTTCCAACTGGCAATTGCCAGCTCTATGGTGTGCCTCTCCCCTTCTGGAATTTTGTGTAATTTCTGCTCTAGACATCAGCAATGCTGAAGCCAGTATGTTACTGCAAAAAGGGTCAGTTTTGACTCATTATAATTTTTTGGTGAAAAAAGGTGGTTAGAAAATTCTCAAACCAGGTCTCGTTTCAAATGTCGTTCTTTCTGTAGAGGAAAAGCATTTTGGAAGAAGGATTAATTCCTTGGTTTACCTATGTCTTCTGAACGTGCATTTCCAGAGGCAGATCCCTTCAAATGAGGAGGCTTATTCTGAGCCACCACAAGCTTTACCCTAGGGCTGCCTTGTTTCAGAAACATGGGATAATTTCTGGTACTGATACACTGAAATTCAGTTATTTGACTTAGGTGGACTTTGAGTTTAAAGCCTTAAGCACGCACCTGAATCTGAGAAGTAGAAGGGGTTGAAAAGTCTCAAGTAATCCTCTAGACACAGAGAAGGCCAGGAAGTGAGCAACCCTGTACCCTGTCCTAACTCCTACCCTAACATACTCTGTGTATCCAGCATCAGGTCAAGAGGAAATTGCAGATAAGTCACAGATATTGGGATCATTGTGGGTAAATTCTCATATGAGCTGTGAGCAGGGTTTCAAGTCAGGAACAGTGCTGCCTGGTTGGCCATCCAGGCTTACCAGGGTGAAACAGAAAGCATGCACTGCAAGACTTGGGCATGTGGAGGAGACAGTGAGGGTGGGAGAGCATCTTCACTGGTTCTCCAGCTTTCTCCTGCTTCTTGCTATCTTTTCTTCAAACTCCCTTGAGCCAAGTGCTCTTCATTTAAAAGCTGATTTCTTGCAATCATTTTGACTTGTTAGGAATGGGGTGGGGCTTAAACCTAGAGACCTCTAAAAAGTAATTGCTGTTATGAGATATCTTTTATTCTGGCAGAAAGCACTCAAATCGATAATGAAAACAAACCTGAGAGTGACCATGAAAACACCCTGCTTTAGAGGAAGCCTTGGTATGCGAGCACTCAATATCACTCAGCTCTGTAATGATTGTCAACTACTGAGGAGAAAAGTGGGCACAAAAGGTTTTATTGAAGACAGCAGTAAAGATTGTTCTGTTCAGCTATCACAGGTAGAAGCCCAACTTATCTTCCCACTGGGTACTGCAGCATCAGGTGGCTGACAGAGCAAAGGAAGTGGATCTCCACATTGTACTTGTATGGAAAACCCACCACCACTTTTGTCAGATCTTGATGTTTTATTAAAAACAAACAAACAAACAAGCAACACATGGACTTAGTATGTGGTCATTTAGTGCACATCTAGACAGGAGCCCTAACAGATTCCTAAATTCAAAGTACCATAGTTGGTCATTACAGGGAGTGCTTGGTGCATGGACACTGCCGCAGGTCCAGTCTCAGATATGAAGGTTTTGGTTACATTTTAGAAAGAGCTTAGGGAAAAATGGAAACCTCTGTTAGTGTGCTCAGCACAGGTCTCTCAGTGGATGTTGAAGTTCTGAGTGAAAAAACAGTGGTTTAGTCACATTTCCCCTTTCTGCTCCATCCTCAGCCACGAATCCGTCCTTAAGAATGGTGTCTCTGTTTAGAAGCCAGTGAATAGGGGTCAATGAGTTTATTTTCTTAGAAGTGTAACGTGGAGAACGGAAATATAAACCTTGGTAAATATTAAAGGATCTACTGAAGAATGTTCAATTGCTTTGAATTATGAAGTGTATCCATCACCAGGGGACACAATCAGTTGTTTAAACTTAATTTTTACAAGGAGGCATAAGTACAGACTGGAAGGGGAGGGGAACAGATTAAAGAATATTTACATAAGATGGATGTGCTCCAGTCAGCGGGGCCTGATGGAATTCATTCCAGAGTACTTAAGGCGCTGTCTGAAACAATTGCTGAGCCATTAGTAATTATCTTTAAGAACTCAGAGAGGAGAGAGGAGGCCCCTGAAGACAAGAGAAGGGCAAACTAAGTGTATTATATTTTAAAGAGGGGAAAAGGAGGACCCAGGGAATTACAGACCTGTCAGTCTAACTTAGGTCCTTAAAAGATTCAGGAACAAATCATGAAACAATCAATTTGCAAGTAGCCAGCTGATATGGTGATGAAAAAAAGAAAGAAAGAAAAAAGAAAACAGAGGCTTGTCAAGAATGGTTGATGTCAAATCAATCTAATTTCCTTCTTTCTCACAGTATCTTGTCTAGTGAATAAAGAGGAAGCAGTGAATGCAACAGTGCTTGATTTTTAGTAACGCTTCTTGACATATATGACAGGCTAAGGAATACGGTATAGATATAATTACAATGGGGTAGGTGCATAGCCTGTTGAAAAATAGCTTTGCAGCAACAGCTAGTACTGGATCACTGTCAGGGAGGATATTTCGAGTAGATCATTCAGCAGTTTGTCTTATACCCAGTTCTACCAAATATCTTTTATTAACAACTGAACAACAAGCAAGCAAATACAACCTGTGGATGATGCAATTAGGAGATGCTGCAAGTCCTAGGAGGCCAGCATCTGAATTTGAAGTTATCTTCACAGTTTGGAGAAACAACTCCAAATATTTAAATAAAATTCCATCAGGAACAGCCCAAAGTGCTGTGCCCGAGAAGGATTGATGCAGAGACTTTATATGGGCGGAAAAAATAACCAGGCAGTAGTATGTTTGTAAAAGACTTGAGGATCCACATCCAGTTGTGTGTGCCAACTTTTCCTGCAGATGAAGAGAAAGTTGAAAAAATCCAGGGAAAGCAGTGAGAACGTAGGACACAGGGAAGCACAAACTGGGAGGGGATGACGAGGGAATTGGGTTTGTTCCCTTCAGGGAAGAGAAGGCTGAGAGAGTAACGTGGCAGCAGATGTCCACTGTAGAGGTGGTGGCTGTGAACAAGCCAGTGACTAATTTTTCTCTTTGGTGATGGAGAGGATAACAAGCAGAAATTATCTTGATTTACCACTTAATGTCAGGTTGAGAAGAGCTGGCACAGTCAGGCAAAGATGCTCCTTGCTGGGTTTTTTTTCTTTTTCCTTAAGACAAGTCAGATGGAGCCTGTTGGGAATCCCTGGCTCCGTGTCAGTGCTGGGAACTCGTGCCATGAGGTTTCCTACAGCTGCACATTTCTACTCAGGGAAAAAGAAATGCAAAAATGTTCTTATCGCTTGAGTTTCCATTTTAATACTGCTTTGACTATATGCCAGAAATTGTTTGATTTGATGGTCTTGCATTGCTCACCACAAAAATGTCAACATTTATTCTCCATTACCATCCTCTGTATTGAAGATACTGCAGTATTTTAGTCCATAATAAGCCAGCTGGTCCATTACACATGCTCTCTTTGCGAACATCAATTACTGCCTGCTTTAGACTCTCCTTCTTTCTCCATGGCAGCACCACTCCAAACCTTATTTCATGGAAGATAAGAGGCAAAACAGGCTTATATAAATATTAATTGAGAATGTTGTGAAAAGAGATTATCTGAGAATCTGTCCCTTGGAGAGAGCAGCAGAGCAGGCTGTTGAGTTCAAAACATCTTAATGCAGCTCTCCAGCAGAACACAGACACCCCTAAATACTCTGAATAATCAGATCCAGACACAGGCAAAAACCCAAGGATTTTTGTTGTGTTGCTGGCTCGGGTGCAGCCCCTGGTTTCAGTAGCTGGGATCCTGCTGACCCTCGCGTGAGTCTGAGGGATCTGCAGGACTCGGAGCCGCAGCAGCTCTGGCAGAGGCAGCCAGGGGAGCACAGGCACAGCCTCGTCTCTGCCACGGCCATCCCACACAGGGTTTCCTGGCCTGTCCCATGTGTGAGCACTCTCTTTGCTGTGAGGAAAGCACAGGCCATGTGACTTTGCCTGTAGTGCCTGGCATGTTCTCCCACACACCGTCCCTCCCAGGCCACACCAGGCTACGGCCAAAGCTGCATCGCCATAAGAGGAGGTTGCACGAGCATCTCCCCAAGAGATCAGCGGGGGCTTCGGGCCCCAGAGCCCACAACCAAGCTGTGTTTGCACCAACACTGTTACCTCGCTGCCTTCTAAGGGGCACGTGTCTCAACCCACAAGCTGGTGACTATTTTTCCTAATGCCGCCACCTATTGCAACCCAGCTGGTCCCTTCTTTAAATGATACATAGGCTACCCTGTCGCTGCGAGAAGCCATTGATTATAGGGTATGTTAGCAATAATCCCACAGTTAACGTCTGCTGGTTTGTTAGAGTGGCGAACACCCTCAGCTTTGCTTTCAGCTATTAATTAACCAACCAGTCATTAACTGCTGCTAACAATTGATTTACAGGGAATTATTGCTTAAATAGCGGGAGGTATTTAAGAGGAAAATAAATTAAAACAAAGAACTGCTGGATCCTTGGGCACAAAAAGGACTCCTTGTAATATGGAGCATGTCTGCTACAGCATTGTAATTAGAGAGTGATAAACAGTCATTGGGAAGTACGTTCCTTTCCAGAGACAATGACATTATGTCTCCTGGAAAGAGCCCCTTTGTCTGCACTAATTGAATGATCTGAAATGAATGATGTTATCAGAAACCTAACTGAGGCAACTAATGTCATATTTATGGGTTATCAGAAATGTTTAATCACAATTGCGGTCCCTCCAAGATGTGCCATGGACACTGCAGTATCTGAAAATATGATTGAGGGCTGGCACGTCACTTTATCTTAACTGTAAGTGAGAATTACATGTTATTCCATTGGTTCTGCCGCCTTCCACACTGGCAGAACAAATTAGACCTATTAACCCAAGTGCAGGTGAACACCACCTCCTAACGACATTTTTTGTTCTCCATGGACAGAGAGTGAGAGAGCAGTTGCATAATTTTTTCCTAGCAAATAGTAACACAAACCAATTTATGGCACTTGTGACACGTGAAACTCCACTCATGACTCCTCCTCTTGAATCTACCTGGGTTTGTGCCACCAAGGTCAATGTCTGAGTTGACTAATCAGGCATTGCTGAGCAGGTCAAGGTGCATTTGCCCTTTCCTGGCCTTCCCAAGTTGAGCCGTGTTTCACTGCCCTCTCCTGGAGCGAGAGGCTGCCTGCTCAGCTGCCTTTTATGCTCTTTTGGTAGCCCAGCACTAGCAAAAATGTATTTAATATGGGGGAACAGGGAGAGGATGGCTGCTTTTTCGGACCTGAGGATGTGATTTACTGTGAGGCTCTGCATGAAATGGATGGAGAAGAGATGGGAAGGTATCGCTGATAAAATAGATCCTGTGCTTCAACTTTTGAGATCATTTGCTTTCATCGATATATGTTGGTTTTCCCCCTCACCTGCATTTTTGGGAGCTGGTTTCTGTAATTAGGCTGACAAAAATGTGACCCAGCCCAGGAGGCGAGCAGCGCCCGTGGAGGGGCTCAGGAATAACTGGTTCGAGGGGTTTTGCTTGAGAGTGATAAGGATACTGAAGTAGACAGTACCTTATGACAACATCTGACTCGGTACGGGAAGAAACAGCAGATCTTTGGACATTTTGAGGAAGAAAAATGACAGCGCCAGAGCTGTTCTGCCTCCTGCCAGCAGCTGTGTCCTAACCTGTAGCCTTGCCTCTTCTCCTTTCGTTTGCCTGGATGAATTGGTGTAAATGGTACACCCAAGCTGTGGGGACATGGAAAACCCCCAGTTTCAAATCTTCAATCAAAATCTCAGGTTCTGTATCCAAGGCTCAGCAGTGCCGCAAGAATTTCCCCAGTCCTGCAATGAGGACACACATTTCTGAATAAAACTTTAAACTCCCAATCTTTCTCTTGTTCAGCTTCAGCTGGTTTGATGAGCATATATCTGTTTTCGGTTTGGCTTTGTTGTGGATGTCCTAGAGAGGAAAATCCATTGTAATGTCTTGCTTTTGACAGCTCCACTGTCCTTTCATTCTTTTATTGCTACAAGAATATTTAACTTTTTGATTAAATAGCTGTTTCTAAAACTGTACAGAGAACAACAAAAACTGAGCAGGGAGGAGTGGGCTGATTGGTGTTTCTTCATCCTACCATTCCTGCATGGCTGGATCTCAGTACGTTTCGGTACCAGGAGGTGGCACTGGTAATCGCAGGGATCTGCAGCAGACCTGAGCGGAAAACGGGTTGCTAAAACCTCGTCCTTGATATGAAGTATGACTGCAGCCGTGTGAGTCTTTGCAAAGGTCTGCATGTCTGGTTTAGCTTTATTTAGCAGCCTGCAGAAGAATGGGAGACTGCCTCTCTCTAGCCAAAATGTTCAATTCAGTCCCAAAAAGGCAGTGCAGGAGTTTTATGGGTTATTATAGGATGTGAAAAGGTGAGTTGCTGCTAGCAAGTACAGCATTGGCAGCATGGTTCCCTAACGCATTTGTAGTATTCAGAACATCATCAGACTTTTATCAGGACAGGTGTACTTAATTCTTCCAAATTATACCTGAAATAGTTCTGGTGCTCCTGGGGGAGGCAGAGATAAGTAATACCGGAATGGTTTTTGGGCTGGAAACTCTGTAGGGATGGTTGTAGAGCTGGCGCAAAGAAACAGCCTAAATGCCTTCAGGCATTGCAGTGCTTGACTCCTAGGTCCCAGGGAGAGAAACCCAGATGCCTGGGACAGGGTTAGGTGCTTTGCATCTTGGGGTGAATTAATAGCCATCGGAGCACAGTATCTTATTGGAGGTGTTTCTTAGACTTTGGTCCATGGATTGACAGAAGCAAAACTGAAGAATAAAAGTAAGAATTGGACAGTCAGATGTCAGCCTGCCTGAGTTTTGCTTCTAATGCAAAATATTACAGTAACACTGCACAGGGTAGCCCTTGGGAAAAACAATTGTTTGGGGTTTTTTTTAAAGATCTGGAGTCACTCTTGCATCCAGGGTGTCCCCTCAGGGCTGCAAGGAAGGCCAGCAGCTGCCCGCCTCTCCTGAGGACAGGGCTTTTTTCCCCCCGGTGTTTAAGAGAGCAGGGAGGGCTACAGTCTTGTCTTGGAAAACGTGAAGGGTGCTTGTGGTAACTCTTGCTTGAAGGCATTTTGGAGATACTGGAAGTATGTCATTCAAATCTCCCATTGGCCTAAGAGATTTCAAAGCCACGTCTTCGATCTCCAAAGATTTTTGTACTTGCCAAGCCATAAGAACATGAAAGGACGGGAGCCATAAGAACATGAGGGGACTGGAGCATCTCTCCTATGAGGAAAGGCTGAGGGAGCTGGGCTTGTTCAGCCTGAAGAAGAGAAGGCTGAGAGGGGACCTAATACATGCTTACAAATATCTCAACGGTGGGTGTCAGGAGGATGGGGCCAAACTCTTTTCAGTGGTGCCCAGCGACAGGACAAGGGGCAGCGGGCACAAATTGAAGCATAGGAAGTTCCGTCTGAACATGAGGAAGAACTTCTTCCCTCTGAGGGTGACGGAGCACTGGAACAGGCTGCCCAGGGAGGTTGTGGAGTCTCCTTCTCTGGAAATATTCAAGACCTGCCTGGACAAGGTCCTGTGCAGCCTGCTGTAGGTGACCCTGCTTC
>Ga0065711_1027547_pt1 | contig 48227 bp, 35 predicted proteins | sample Hoacrofraction12_FD_59098 | JGI IMG/M metagenome (GOLD analysis project Ga0065711, IMG submission 59098) | Hoatzin crop microbial communities from Cojedes, Venezuela - Epithelial fraction 12 v2 (version 2) | ecosystem: Host-associated > Birds > Digestive system > Esophagus > Crop | place... | reverse complement strand
CTGGGGAGCCCAGAACTGGACACAGTACTCCAGATGAGGCCTCACCAGGGCAGTGTAGAGGGGAAGGAGAACCTCCCTTGTCCTGCTGGCCACACTCTTCTTGATGCACCCCAGGATCCCATTGGCCTTCAATACATACTATCATCTTTAAAATCCAATACCCACGTCCTGCATTATGGTTATGGAAAAGGTCAAAGTATACGGATAATTTCAAATGCGTTTTTGTTGAAGCAGTACCCATAATATTTCGATTTTCTACCTTTGATTTTATATGTCTCTCATATTTTTGATTTTTGGAGCATATTTCAGTAGCACCTTTTGGGACTGCAGTAAATTTCAGTGGTAATTAAAAGTCAGTCAAGTTTAATATTCAATAGTAAATTCACTATCCTTCTGTTAACTGAACACATACCATCATCAATGATTCTAGCATCTTCAGAGAATGAAAGACGATCACGAAGGTCTGAATTGGCAGCCATTTCAAAATCTTCTATTATTTTTACTAGCTATAAATGAAACCCAAAAACTAAGTAACGATACATTCTTCAGGGTATTTCTGAGACTTACACTGCAGATATTCATGCAAAGTTTGCTTTAAATACATTTTTTTTCCTCACAATCTTATAAATATTTTAATTTACTATGTTGATTCAAAACAAACAAAATAGTTGAGGAACCAAAGTAGCTCAAGTAGATTCATTTCATCTAAAGAGTTCAATCTTCTGGACTCTTACTCTGAGAAAAATATGTATGAACTTTATTACTCTTGTGAACAGTTTTACTGCTATTGATCACGTTATTTTTATTTTAAAAATAGCTCAAATTTTCCAAGATATCTTATCTAAAAACCATAGAAATAAAAGTATTTCCATATTCTTCACAAGTCAGGAGTTTTCTGAAGTTTAAAAGTAGTAGGGAAAACTAAAACTGACTTACCTAGATTGAGACATTTTACTGAACATTCTTCTTACAAAGAACAGCCCTCAAAACTGATTTCTAATATATAAGAAATTGTTGTTAAAGGAATGAACAACTGGTGTGCACTGAGATAAGGGCAAAAAAGAAAATGGGTTTATCTTCAGGATTTGGCTAGATAACCAGAGTTTTAAAACACCAATGTAGTGAAATGCGGAATTAAAGAAAGAGTATGTGACGATTTTTTTTCACCACAGGCTTTTAAAAATCTGGCTAGATAATCACACTGATGAACGATTAGTCATAAAATAATCTACCTTAGTGTAATAATTGTGTGTAGAGTGTAGATGACACAAGGAGGTCTTTACATTTTTGAGAACAGATGGAAGGACAGGCAATGGACACTATTAGTGTGAATGATTATACAAAAAGTAGATGCTGTGGAACTGCACAACGGTACTGAATTCATTCTGTATTAAGTCACACCTACAGGAACTGGAAATTGCCTTAGTTTTCCAGATGTGCAAAGAAAAATAATTTTTTTTTACCAGCTAGGTAAAATCAGATGAGCCTACTGGCTCATTTTTAGATTAGTCACTCCCAGTTTGCTCTAAACTTAGTAAATAAGTCAAAGTAATGTGAAGAAATAATTCCAAGCATTCCCATTTCACATAAACCTAAAGTCAGCCACACCTAAAGTTTCACGCAAATTAAACTAGATGTAGTTTTAAGTCTTCAGTCTGTTGAAAATTTTTAACTTTTTATCATTATGCCAGTCATGACCTATAAAATAGTAATTCCTGAATTAGTGCATTCAGATTATCTTCAGTATATGTTCAAAATGCATTTCATCTACTTTTATATTTAGATTTATGAAGACTTTAAAAATACAAATATTTTATGAAACAAATAGGAACAGGTTCAAGAAACAGTCACATAATATTCTGCAGAGGCATAATGGCAGAAATATTTGCCAAACCGGTCTCCTGCTCAGCCTGAACTTTTGTGCTATTCCATTTTCACAGTTACAGAGAAATTGACCCATTCACTAGGCACATCACCATTCTGGCCAGCATTTGGTCCATTGTAAGCAACCTTGTCAGCCAACAGATGTAGCACTAAATGTGAAAGAACTGCATATAACTCTTGATCACTCTCAACATGTACTAAGCAGATATGAAAATACATCATTCTAAAATGCAAATTTTCTCTTTAGCTGAAAGAAGGTACAAAATAAACTGTTTGAGACACAGGAGTTAGCAGTCAGAACTCACCAGTCTGGTATTTCTGAAATCCTCCTCTATATTTTCTGTTATGTTCTGTAGTTTCTGTAACCGCATATCCATTTCCTCATGCTTTGTGGAAAAGTATTCTTTGCCAATTACTTCAGATGGAAGCCCTGAGGAAGGATAAGTTCTGTCTTCTTCATGTAATATGTTCCAAGTTACACTATCTCTAGTAGAATCTGACTTCTTATCTTCCTTGCGCACTTTGCTTGATACATTTATCAGATGATTGTCTTCAAATAAAAAAAAAAATTCACCAATATCACTGAGTAAACTCCAAATATTTAAGAAACACAAACTTTTAAGTACTGCAAGTAATTAGGCATAGCTGTGCTACACCTAATAGTATGTTTTAGGAGGCAGGAATCATCACAAAAGAAGTCAAATGCATAAATGTTTTGATGTATAAGACTAAAAAAGCAGGAGGTGAGTTGGAGAATGGCCACAGGTTTTCTGCAGAAGGTAAGAGTATTACAAGAAAAGCGTATAGCTTTTTTTTCATGATTTAAAAATGAAATGGCTTACCTTTCTTCTGAGGTGCCTCAGGTGGAATTGCATTAGTAACAGAAGATGCCATGTGATGAAGTTTTGTAGTAGATGGAATTTCAAGCTTCTCACTTTGCTGTGCAGTAGCTGTCTCTTCTGCAGACTCAGGTATCGTGGGCAAATTGTTAAGGATGTCACTGTCTTCAATGTCAATCACACTGATATATTCATGTTCACTCTAAACAAGAACAAGATTGTGAAGAATTATACAGTATGTGTTTTGCATACATTGTTTACAGAACATTGTTAACCATTTCCTGTGTTTACCTCTTTACTACTTCAAGTTGAAAGGCTTTTTGTTTTGGAGACAAAATAACTACAGTCTTCCCTTCCGCACACAACTAACTCACCCAGATGTAAAGAACCCAAATCTAGGAAGTAACACAAACAGCATACTTAAAATGTATTTTAACCATATGTACACTGGACCACTAACCAAATCAGGTGCATCTGAGAGAAAGGATGGTAAAGGTCTCTCATTCACTTCAGTGGGGAATCTCAGGTTTAAATACATGTCTGGTAGTAGTATCTCAGGGGCACTAGATGATTCTATGAGAAAAGAACAGTAGTCAGTATTATATTTACAGTAAAAGCCACAAAATTTCAGACAAACTATTTGGAAACAGGTCTGAATTCTCTGAATGATCAGAAAAGCTCTGATTGGTATTTCTTTTAAAAATGAAGATAGACAATGTAGCTGAGTAGGTTTCTTTAATGATTGCTTCTAACAATAAATTACAAAATTATTTTCCATTTTGGTGACAAATTAGCAGAAAAGCACTCAAAAGATTAAAATCAAAGCAACATGCTGCAGTTTAAATTGTTCTTTATTTCCAGTTCCCTCCTGAATAGTTAAAAAATAAAAATCTGCATCTTTATTTGATCCAAGTACATTATACTACTTGACTAGAAAGACCTCCAATACACTATCTGCAAAGAAGTCATGTGCTGTACTAAAATAATCTTCCAAATGGAACAACACTGTTGAATTTTAAAAGAAAGGAAAAACTAATATGCTTACATAGGGAAAATACTTAAGATACTTAATTCTACATAATGCAATTTATAAAGGATATTTAAAATGGTGAGAGAATACCCAAAACAAAATAAATCTTCTTTCACCCAAAATCAAAGTTACCTTCTATTTTTTGTTCTACAAACTGACACAAAAGGTGACTGGGAATAAAATTCCTACTTGAGACTGGAACACTGTTACTTGGCATATGGCTGTTCCACAACTTAGCAGATGCACGGAACAACTGTACAATTAGCTGAGCTACTACAGCTCAATTTCGTGCGGAGCTGTGGTCTGTCTTAACATCTCACTGGTCAATCCTATGCAACACCAATCCCCCCAAGATTAAGTGTCACTAAAATGAAGCTAAAATCCACAAATGTACCTCCTCATACAGGAATACAAAAGCACATGTACACTGGACCATGAAAAGTTCCAGTCAAACTTTTCATAGAAAGTGCTATAATTATTTCACATTTAGTTTCAAGAAGTCAGATAAATTAGCATCTTCTTATGTAGATCCTGCATTAAGCTACCTCATGTACAAAAAACATGTTAAAGTTGTAATATTTTTACAGACTTCCCAAACAACAAATGAAGTAGAGAAAGACTGAAGCCACACCTGACCCAGGAACGGACATGACTGACTCATTTTTTTGAACTTCAGAAACCTCACTTCCAGCACTGATTCCAACATCCTGATATGATTTGAGCACTTGATAGGAAAAAAAAAAAACAAAAACAAAATGCATGAATTTAAGGAAAGCAAAGACACTGACGGCATTATCTGAATGTGTGTTTCTGATTTCCCAGCTCACAATCAAAGCAAAGTTGGGGGGGAAGAGGCAAGGAAACAGTTTCAGTCACATGTGAAACATTGTCTAAAATGCACTTAGATAAAGCCAGGCTAAGTTAAAAGCAGCTTTCAGAAAAAGTCACAGAACTGACTTACAGAAAGCATGTGGAGACTCTTACATAATTGCACTAGCAGCATTTTTATTTATAATTAACTAATATTTGCCAATTTATACTCCAATATCTTCTGGTTTAATACTTTTTGAAACAGAAAGTTACAGCACGAAAAACTGTTTTTCCCTTTAAAAACTTAGTCCATTTTGGAAACTGATCACACATCACAATTAACAAGACGCCATACCAAAAATAGTTGGTTGCTACAGGTCACACAGGTAGCACTTACCTGGGTGAGTATTTGTACTTGCATCTTGAGTTTCTGCTGTTTTTTTTCCTGTAGAAGCCATGTAATGGAGATCTGCTGAAGTAGCAGTTGCTTCCCGCATTGTGTCTAAGATGTGACAGTACACAATAGGTGTCTACAAATAATGCAAGAACTAGAAATCTATGAAAGCAATGATATTAACTCAAAACTAAGGGCTTCAACAGATCTTTGCTTTGCATTTCTGACAGATAATTTTAACCTTGCTCTGAGCATAATTCATGAATTATTTCAAGAAAAGTTTGTACTACCTGCTTTATGTGAATATGCAACTGTACTGAAACTTACAATGTTACGTTGAATTATAATCAAGGGTGTTCAGACGTGTAATTTGTAAGTTTTTTAGTATGCTGTACAGTAACAATTTGTTTCATATTTTAAAAGGGCGGAAATATTTATGACATGTATACTCTTATTTCTTTATTAATGTTTCCACAGAGCTTTGCAAGCCGGTTTTTCTCCAAGACCAAATGTCAGAGAATGGATTACATTTTGTCCTCTGATAGACCTAAATATTGTGCTGAAATAATGTACCAGAAAGAATCAAATTTTCTATAGGCACCATCTTAGTTTTGCAAGCTAGAAATATTGTAAACATTCAGTTTCTTTTAAAAAAGCCTTAAATTTCATGTGATTAGAAAATGTAAGCAAATAAAATTGGAATAATATCTTTTATAAACAAAGTGATTTAGAATTTGAAAGCACTGTTTACAGCATTCTTCTAATGAATCACATGAACAGAAATCAGTGAACCACAGTTACAGAAATCCACTCAACACACTGTTATTATTTAATGAAGTCCATTGCTTATAAGCATAAATACAAGATTATAAATTATTTTTAAGAAAACTTCAAATACTTCTATAATTTTCAGGACATTTATTCAGAGTTTACAGATAATTGACACAACAATTTTGACAATTTGCCTGCATCTTTCTTCACACCAATCCCCTAAAAACTGACTATCTCAAAAAAACACCGAATATCTGTTGAACATCCTGAAAGGTTTTCCTAATTTTCTGGGGAAAGACCCTGTAAGCCATTATGCTGTATTGCCCAGAGACTACACAATTTGAGTTTTTAACATCTTCATTACAGAGTTTTCCTTTGAAATCTATAAAACTTGTGTTCCTTATTTTATTTAAGCACCCAGAGCATTAAAAAGACTTGTACTTGCCCACTGAAATGAGAAAACCATCCTGAAGGTAAGATGTAGATTTTGCTTGTTGACCCTAATATAAGAAGAAAAAGAATTATCTTAAAAGATGTTCTAATGTCAGTTAGAGGCTTTCTTGATGCTGTTAACTTTCCAATATACCTCCTTTGAGTAATGATTTGGCGAAAGGGGAAAAAAAAAATCACTGTAACATACTTTTCTTACTCTCTTTTTTAATTCTTCTGATCCGTTCCAACTTAATGGAATTACTGACTGTGTAACATTCTTTCCTATATGTACCTTGGGGGGTGATGTGCAGTAACACAAATTCCTCATTCTTCTTTGAGTATATGCTGTCTCTGCTGTACCATAATTAACATCTCCCACATCTGGTGAGGCTCTCCAGCTGTTGTGCTGGACAGGGAAATTCCAAAGGTAAGGTATGGACCACAAAGAGAGCCTGCTCCTCTGGGTGATAATCTAGCTTTAAATCTGGTAGTGTTCTAGATAGAAATCTGGTACTTCCAAGGATAATCCCCAAATATGTTAAAAGATATCAAAAAGGCCTACGCAAACGAAGAGCAGAAGTGCATAAATCAAAGCCCAGCTTGACAAAGACTTTCTCTTCTCAGCTTCTTGACTGAGACAGAACTGAGACCTCATGCTCCCCATGCTCACTCTTATATTGTCAAGATATAGCCTCACGTGAAAAGAGTAATGCCTGGGTCATTTGTCCTAGCATTACTACTAGGCTAAACAATCTTTTTTTCTTTTTTTTTTTTTAAGCAATTAGCATTTGTGTATATATTTACTTTAAATGTACATACGGACAATTATCCTATCAAAATAGACACGTTTACATCCCAAGAAAAACAAAAGCAACCTTGGAGTACTTCTTAAAAATAAATCTCTTGTTTACATGAAATTCCAAGTATATTAATGAAAGATATATACCGTTTCTAGGCTAGAGCTTGGAAGAGATTTACGTGATTATTTTGGTTTATAGTTTCCTGCTTCTGTCTTTTCTGTTAATACTTGAATGGAAAAAGGCAATAAACCCACATTTTTCTGTACCCCAGTCCTTGATTCAACAACCGTCACTGTATCACTAACACTGATGATGGAGTCATCTGGGCAGAAGGACACGCTTGGTTTCTTCTTTTCCTCCTTTTCTGTCATCTGTTTCTTTTCACGCCTCTTTTGTCTGCCAACATATTAATTACAAATTAAAAAATAAGAACTGCACTGAAATAAAAATACCTATCACTGTTTTCTAAGAAATATTACTGTTAAGAAATATACATTGAAATAAAGGTGGAAAAGGCAAACACAACTATTGCATACAGATCAGTTCAAAGTACTGCTTTTGCCTACCAGAAATCTACACAAAATTGTTGAAGGAACTCATAAAAATACTTAACAATCAACACCAAAATCTGTTAATTGTCTAATAAGCTATTTATATCAAATATTACAAACTGCATAACATTCCATGTCTATATTTTGTGTATAATACAATAGTAATGACTACACAAAATGCCTCTAAGGAATCTATAAGAAATACTCCAGCAAGAAACAAATCTCTGTTATCACTGAAACTTTCTATTTTACTAAAAAGTTGCAAATGTGCTTTAACAGCTGGTAAGTAGATTATAAGACAACAATTGTAGCTTTGAGCATTTCAGTTGATAGTATCAAAACAGGTATTCTAAATTCCAGCTGCAGTTACTTATGTATCAATTCTTTTTCACCTGAAGAGTGAAAAACTCATCTCTGAGTCTGTGTTTCCAAGAGTTAAAAGCATCACGATCAGAAGCGAGTGTTCTGTTCTAGATGCAATGATGTCATTAAGTCTTCATGGAAAACACAGATCTGTGAAATGTCAGGAATCTGTCGATACTATACGAGAACCGAACAAAAATATACATGCAGCTTAAACAAACTGTTTTAGCTGCTTGTGCAATCAATTAATAAAGAATAAATCATATTTCAAAAGTAGTGAATAACATAACTAGCAAAACAAAATAAAATCTCCCTTCAGCAGGAATTTTGCTAACGACTCTCTGGATTCAGAAACAGAGACTATATCTGGAATTATACTCAAAGAGCATAACTTCTTGAAGATCACTGACAGTGATGATAAGCAGTGAAGACAGTAGCCTATTAAGATTCGTGTAAGCAGCAAAGAATTTCACAAATAGTATTTAGCAAACAGCCAGACAACAATAAAACTTTAAACCAGATACCAGTATGAAAAACATCTCTCCTTGAATCTTCTTCCTGGTAACAGCAACAACCCCTTCATGCCCTAATGCTATACTACTTCTGCTGTGTCTTTATTCGTATTTGCTATTTTATTCTCCTCCAAGAGAATTACATTCAATCCCCTTTATTAAAAGTTGCTGTAAAAACTCCCACCGATTTCAAAGCTAGAAGGTATAGGTTTCAAAATGAAGTCTTTCAAAATGAAAACCCACTTCAAAAGTTTGTCTTGCCTTTTTCTATTATTCTGCACGTCTCTTAGTTCAAACGGTTCAACATCAGTTTTTAGTAAATGGATAGGTTCAGTTTGGTCTTGTCCAAAGGAAGTACTGGGCACAGTACGATGCTGGTGGCGTTGCTCAAATGCAATGAGATCTTGAAGTGGAATGAGTTTTGGTGGCTGAAAGTGTTCAGAGAGAGAAAGAAGCAAAAATGAAACAATGATACAGGAAACAGAGAGAGGAACCCCAGTCAGACTGGATGAAAAAAGTTTGGATCTTAGTTACACAAACACAGAGCCTGAAGCAATTTGTAGAGAAAGTGAAAATCTCAAATAATGTGTACATACGTAAGCTTTTTTCTGAAAGTAAACTAAAAGATAGGAATTTTCTCCACAGAGTGTATTTCACTATTTGCATTTCTATTGTATGTAGTTGAGCATGAAGGTAGGAACTGTGCAATGTAGACAAGGACTGAAGAAGCACCTTTCAAGGAAAAGGACTTCCATTCTTTTCAGCTGGAATTCACAAGCATGTAACACACTGTCACAACAACATTTTTCACAACATCAAGTACTCAACGTCTACAAAATAAGGTTTTCTTACCAAGCCTTTTAGCATTCCATTTCTGCTCTTACAAAAGAGGATTTCTTACTGCATTCTTTGTATTTCCGTAAATAATTCTATTTAAACTTCTGTAAAAACTGAACTATTTTTACCATATAAATATTATCCAGTATTTTACATACTAGATTCCTTACATTCATTATTAATGGACTGAATGTTGATGAATGTGGAATCAATCTAATGTCGCTAAAAACATTTTCAAGCTTGCAGCCTGCCTTATTGACATGCCAGTAAGAAAGGACCTTAGCTCCAGATCCCTTCTGGCAGCTGTGCCGAACACTTCCAAATTCCACTGTCTGGAAACATTAACTTCTTTTTGATGAATAAGAAACCATGAAACTGGAAAAACCCTACAACTTAGAAAAGACATTATTAAAATCCAGTACCTTCTTTTTTTGAGTTAAATTAGCATGTAGTAGTGACATTCCTCTGTGCTGTAGTGTTTCTCTGCAGTCAGTCTCCTCTGTTGCAAGTTTAATAGGTATTAAAGTAGTAGTGATTGGCTGCCTCGCAACTGGTGGAAGTCTAGGTACTGGGTCAAGTTGCAAGTGCAACAGTGGAATACCAGCCAGATTCTGAGTGATCAGCGCTTTGTCCACATTCACGTTTGCAGAGAACTGCTGCCGAGGTGAAACTTCTTGCTGTCCTTCATACTGATCTACATTCAGATGTTTGGGAGGTTTCTTATGCACTGTTTCTGCCCATCTTTTCTCTTCCTCATGCATTAGCTTTGGGATCTCAGGGTCATACCTACTCATGTTCAAATCTTCTTTTGACTTAATCTTTCCTGGTGTGTATAATGACTGATGGCTCCATAAGGAATTTGATGAACTCCAAGCTACTCGTGGTACTGCGGGTGGTCTGGCCAAAGCTGATGACATTTCTATTGGATGTAAAAATGCTGGTTTGAAATGATAACCTGATTCAAGCTTAAGCAAAGGAAATCCATTTGAGGAGTTCAGATTTTTTTTAATAGGGATAAGCTTCGGTGTTTTCTGGACGTCTGAGGAAGGAGCTAACAGATGAAGTGGTTCAGTAGGTACTGAACAATGAAAATCTTGAGACAGTGGCATAAATCCTGCTTCGTTGCTATGGTTTTGTAACAGCCTTAAAGGAACATCCACATCCAGATGATTCTAAATCAGAAAAGCAAATAAAAAAGCATTTACAAGTATCTTGAAATAGCAACCATGCACTAAGTACACACAAAAATGGTATAAATCTTTTTTATCTACAGCAGTCACTACAAAAACATTTCCTAATTTATCAGGACAGATAACATATCAGATACACAGAACAGTCTTCATAAACAACACTTTGATATACCTACTTTTACATGGCCATTGTTGCTTTCATCTCCTAAACTATTCCTCGGTTGAAAATCTGAACTGCCTTGACTGGGCAGTTGTGTTTTCAGAGAGCCATTGCCTTCGGCAGTGTGTGCAGGCTGGCTTCCTTCAAGGTGAACAGATTGATGCTGTTGCAAAGTTTGTTGCACATTTGGCAGACTGGCAAACGATGACTGCACTATTTGCATTAAACTCATGAAGTTGATTTGCTGTAGCTGGATACACACACACAAAGTTAACACTGTAAACAGCTTTAACAGGAATCTTAGCAAAAATTCTATGTCTAGGCTATGTTGTAACTGATCCTGTTAATACAGGTGACAAAATAAACAACATCCCAAAGTTTCAATAATGATTCATTTGTATGATTGTTTATTGTACCACAGTCTCTTTTAAGATACATCAAATACCCGCCACAGACAGGTTATGCTAAAGCAAGACAAATTCCTTCACTTTTTGTGAAGTTTGAGTAAATGTAAGGTTGCAAAAAATTGTCTCAATGTACTAACAAAAATGAAATCCTAGTGTAGCTACAAAGTTATTACAGTTTTTCCTAATCTATACTATTGGAGTACACTGAGTTATGTGAACTAAAACACACTCAAACTTTTATTCTTCTATTAGTCATTTTCTTGAGCCAAAAACACGAGTTAAGTCTAAAATATCATAGTAGTTTACATCTAACTGGAAATCTCTTTCAAAAACAACCACACAGAGAATACCTTCAAAACAGTAATTATCGCCATTGTTTTAAATAGCACAGTCTACTGTGAACACTATTTTCAATAATGAGATGTTCTCACCTGAACTAACTTAAACATTTCATCTTGAAGCATCTGACTGACAGTTTCAGATGTGTTTAGTTTCTCTTTTGTAGGGACTTCTTCCTTGACTTCTTGCTCCTTTCCACAAATGGAAGTATCGGAGGCAACACTTGACATAGCTGACACAACACTCTGAGAAGGCTGACCATCACTTACAGAAATCACTGTATTACTTAAGAAGGAAAAGAACAAAACTATGAAAAACTTTCATAGTTCAGAACACTTTTATGAGCTTGTCTAAAATCAGTGCAGAAAATTTTACAGATATCTTCATTTTTCTAAAGCTTAATTAATTTGCAGGAACAATTCAACAACTAACACTGCACAATCTTCATCAGAGAGTATGTATGACATCTTTTTCCTAATTCTTCCTAATCTACTGCATGAAAAACTAAAACAGTAGTAAAGACATAAGTCCTATCTGATTTTTTAGTCATGAGGATATCTGAAATGTTATCTTCACTAGAGATACAACAATAAAACAACAATTTGACAGAAAGAGGGCCTGGCTAGTCATAAAACCAAACAACTGATGGAAAATGGAGAAGGACATTATTAGCTGAAATAAGAAAGATGGCAGATTCACTTTCACTTAAACAACTAAATGTGTCTACATATTTGGAATTAAAAACCAGTATCGAAATTTCAGATCAGATAACAATTAAAATAACATGCACCAGATGATACAATATATTGAATTTTCTCACAGACATAATTAGATCTTTCAGTAGGTAGTCTATTAAGTAGATGAAGTCCTTACATGAAGAACAAAGGGTTAGGATTTACATTAAGTTATAAGGAAGCTAAGGACTTTACCTACATCAACAGAAATTGATCTAAAAGACATTTCTTATTTCAGAAAAATGCTGACATTGCTACAGGTACAGGCAACCTTTGGAGGATTTTCACAACTGAACAGGATGGTCTCCAAGCACATTAATAAACAGAAGCATAAAGCAATGCCTGATAATATTGAAAAGGTTTCGGATATGTAATAGCTGTGAAGGGGCACAGGAAATCTTCTGGAGGACAATTAGAATGTGTAAGCATGGTCTGAAACCATGGAAGTTTCAGAAAAGATTTTTTTGAAAAAGCTAGCATGAAAAACAAAGAAGGAAACGAGACTAGACATACATGAAAATGGAATCCAAAGGATGCATAGTTCAGATCTTCCTCTAAACAGAGAACTCTTAGAGGACTGTTCTAGAAGTGAAAGCCTGAAATTGACTTTTACCAATTCCAGCATTCTCCCTCTTTATAGAAATACTGTGTATGCATTTATGCGTATCTAGCAGTTGCTGTAGAACATGTACATTTCAATAATTGTATGAAAACATGAATATAAGATTATGATGTTATTGTTTAGGTGTTTTATGTAACAATGTATCTTTTATAGTAAATAATTCTGTCCGGAACCAAAAAGTACCACCTCTCTTGAAATATAGTAGCTCTGAATTAAAATGTTTGATTCATGTGATATTCTGGACAACATGTAACAGTGTATGATCCTCAAGGATTACAGTACAAAAAGGTTTCAGGAAAGGCTACTTACTGCTAGAGTTTGCAGATACAATATACTATACCTGCAAATATTTTGTAACCAAATCTACACATCATGTTACTTCAGACTGAAAATTTAATAGATAGTCCATTTTTTATTGTATCAAACATTATAGGTTTGTCTTACCTGGGAACTTCTGCATCTTGTTCCAAAGAGAACGAGTGAGAAATGGTGCTAGTAATAACCTCAGTCATGCTACAAAGAAAGAAAAAATGAGTATTGTAAATACTGTAATAAATTGTTATGCTTTTTCTTTTCATTTTATATTCATTTATATACAGGTATGTGTGTCTATATACATATATCTATATAACACCTCCTGAAAAACTATTTTAATTAGTATGAGATAAAAATACCTGAAAGCCACCTGATCAGAGCTATACTGATCTATATGGCATCAATTACTGCACTACACTGCAATCTGAGCTGGCAAATATTGACATTCATGCTTTGTCTCCCTAGCAATCAGAAACTGACTCAAACAAAAGCGCTGAAAAGATTCTGGCTATTCAACACAAACAGCAGGCAAAAAGAGGTTGATCTGAGTTGAAAAAGAACAGCCAGCATTAAGAAATCCTTGAGGGGCATCTTATGTGCAGTTATTTTTGTCTCTTTCAAAATAAAAATATATTAGTTCAAAATGGTAGAGATTCTAAGCCTTTCTAAAATTAAGCCATTTAAAAGTGTTTCACAAACATTATATATACACAGGAATATTTATTTACATGCTATCACCATTAATAAAATGTTGTAAGTATTAAGACATTCAGGCACAATGTATCCAGAGGAAAAGGTTTCATTACTCCAAAATTGGTGGATTCAAGAAGAAATCTAATTGAAGTAACAGAAATAAGTTGGTATTTTCCTGTCATTAAAACAAATTGAAAATCCCAAAAGACCAAGATTCCTCATGGTAAACAGAATATAGTTTCTTCCCTTGAAAAAAAATCAGAGAAATCAAACTAAGCAGTAACGTATTCAAATGGATGATGTGACAACCAGGTTTATGGACTGTTTCTATATTTTTATATACATTGTATTATAAATGTAGAGATATTTTAAAACATGATATTTCAAAAAGATCAAAAAAATGTCCTAAGTTGTGTAAAACACCTCCCTCCCTCTTTCAGGAACTAACAAGCTTATCACCCATATCCATTTTTATCTCACCTTCTGCTTCCTAGGCACCAACCTCTCTTTCTTCTATGCTGTGCAACAAATTAACTGCTAAAACTTCCTAGAATAACTGCTGTCCGCCTGTACTTAGCCTGAAGATACTACTCCTATTTCAGGTCTGGAGAAGGAATTGTGTATCTGAAAGCTTTTCCAGTTATTCTCTATCTTTTTCCAAGATACAAAATACACCTTCTCATAAGCCATGCTTCTTTTATTTAATCATTACTAAAATCGCCACTCGTGGCACTTTGTATATGTAAAATGCCTGTACATGTGAAGAAGAATATGACTGAAATTTTGTTTCAAACTATGAGTTTGCTGCTATAACCAACAGCAAGAACCCACTGAGACTCCACTGCATACTGTAATTAATAAACTACTTCAGATGTTTACGCAAAGTTAAAAGAGAAATTAAAACAACTCACGCATTCTGTTCAGCCTTTCCTTCCCTTGTTTTTTCCGCATTTTGATCTTCCTGGGGACTATCCACATCTGAAATGGAGACCTGCTGGAATATAAAAAGATACATCTGAACTTATAAATGTTTATATCCCCCTTCTGCTTCAATAAACTATTATTTTATTAGCCTAAGGCAACAATATTTTTGATTAATCAGCACTTGAAAAAATATGACTCACAAACAACTAAAGTTACATACTTATAAGAGGACATCTACAGATCAGAAATAATGAGATACCCTAATGATTCATCTGAGTATTCTTCTTTTTAAGTCATTGTTATGAGTTTTTATTTTCAAATTCATATCCATATAGTACCCTGGAAATATACTCTGCTAACTGCGCACCTCTTAGGTAAAGATGAAAATGTGGAAACAACCCTATTGTACATAAACTATCTACAAACTAAGAAATTCAAACAATTTGCAGGATTTTACACATGCCACAGATTCACTATAGTAAAATGCATTGTACAACTGAAGACCACATACATTTATTGTTTCTAATCTCATTAACAGCACTGAATCTAGAGCACTACAGGCAAGTAAACTGGTGGCACTGCAATTCACATTTCCGCATAATAGCCCTTAGCCAATTTAAAAGAAAGGAGACTTATGACCAAAGATGGTGTATGAAAAATCAAGGGTTGTCTGCAGATACAGACTGATTTTTCAGACAGGAGCTAAATAAATACATTTATATATATAACTAAAAAACAAGCAAGCATGCAAACAAGCAGTAGTGTCTTTAGTTAATCACCCTGTGACAACTTCAGAGACAGCACACATTATTAAAGAAAAAAAAATTTGCTAACGCAGCTTTCTAGTATAAAAAAATACACATAAAAAATCTGATCTATTAACGAGACCATCTTTTATATTTAATTTACCTGCTTTTGCATATACGTGTGCATACATAATCTTGTATATTTATACGTAGTATAATACATTATATAGATTTAATGCAATTTTATACATATAATTACATATATTGTATATACAGGCATACACACATTCAGTTTTAGAAACAACTGAAAACTGATTCAAAGTGCTCACAGCAGATCTCGCTCTACTACTGTTTAATTACTTGTGACTTATTATTGATTTAAGCAGGGGAAAAAAAAAAAATCACCAATCCTAAACACTTAGGTCCTCAATTTCTTAAGCAGATGAAGGAATTCAGGGTATTTTGAAAAGAGTATTCACAATAATTTGATGCTTCTATGCCAGACGGTAACTTGCCTTTCCTCTTTGACATTCTACAGGTTTGATCTTGATAGAGGTACTGCAGCTCTTTGGAGTTTCATATGGCTCCTCAAAGAACTCTACAAAATAAACACAGTTACTTTAAATCAGAAAACTACACAACTCACTGTTCTGTGATATCTGTCAACTGGTCACATCAGCCCACTTTCTCCCTAGCGAGGAGAAAGGGGTTAAGAGATGACTCAGTAAATTCAAAATTTGTGTTACTATTAGTGATGATGCATACACTTAAAAATTAAAAAAAAAAAAAAGCAGCAGCTTATTTTCATGGTAGGAATAAGATAAACTTGAACCATGCATACTCAGCTCTTACAATTTTCAAATCATATTTTACACAGTTTTATGAATATTTTTGGAATTAAAGTAACTGAGAGAACAAAATATGTTAATACATGTTGTCCTATGTCTACGGCAAAAAGAAGTTACATAAGTAGAAAACTGATCAGAAAGTCTTGAGAAAGCAATCATACAAAAATTAGTTATAACATAAAATGGATACAATAATAATTTCAACATAACAATGAAAACTTATTTCCATTTTTTGATTAAGTAAATAGAGGGACATACAGTCTTATTCAGGCAAAACTCCTACTGTTTTATATGTCAGACCATAGCAGAAGGATATAACATAAAAACAAACCTTCTTTTTCTGAGATTACATCTAACTCCTCCTGAACAAATGGTCCCACTTCATTAAGATCTTCAGTCATTCGAGGTACAGAGTAAGTCCCATGACTAATTTCCTTCTTATCAAAATATTTTGACTTTGTAGGCATTCTGGTAATTGGAATTACAAAAGGTAATTAACAATAAAAATAATAAAAGAATTGTTTGAGTATGCTGTTCCTCTCAAATTGCATAATTGTGAAATAAACACTGCTGTGATACAATCAATGTTCATACAGTTTTTCTCTCTGAATATCACTTAAACCAAGATTAATATTATTTTTTGGTATAGCCGTGACCTTTCAGTGACATTAATGGTACAGTCTCTCACATGAGCTGTTTCCCAGAAAAATGCAATCAACACATATGATCTACCAAAAATGTAAGGCATAAACTGCACCATGACTTCAAAATCTATTTAAGATTACATTTATCTCCCTCACGGAAACTTCCTTTATGAATAAAACAAATTCTTATCAAAGACACCACACAATAATGTCTCTGAATACTAATACCAAAGATCCTCTGTTTCTACAGTGCAACAGCAGATGAAGAGCAACGCCACAAAGGACTTCAGGTTAAGGGATCTCAATCTTCAGAACCGTGTAAGACAATAACAAATAAAATATTTACTGCCTTTTCCAAAAATTTTTCTGACATGCAGACGTATGAGCACAGCTAGATTACAGATCCAAGGAAAAAGAAATTATGTTGTGAACTCTCATCTCACCATAAAGCAAATTACACTAAAGAGAGCAGAAGTTATCCAGATTTGTTGAGAAGACCACGATATCAATTATATTAGAAATCTAGATTCCATTTCCATATCACTAAGTGATATAATAAACAACTATGTACAATTCACTTCATATGCAACAGCTACACTCTTTTCTACCTAGATACACATCTGCTGATGGAGAATATTTAATCCGTTTCATGCAGCTGTAAACAATATGTATGAGTTGGACTTAACACTCAAAATTAAACATGTATATAACACATAACAACAGTAGAACTCTTCATACCAACATGCTGAGGAGTTACAACGAACTAGAGTTCTTAGGTTAAAAAAAAATAATTACCCAAAATCAGTTTCACAAAGATCATCATAGGCTTGTACTCTCTGGACATCAGAAGAAGGACTGGACAGTATGCAAGAGCCTTCATCCATACTGCTTGCTTTCTCTGTCTTAGACTGGGCTTCCGATAGAGGTGCAAATTCTTTCAGATATTGATTATCCGGACTCTATTAATAATAATAATAATAATGATAATGAAGATGCACTAGTTAAGAAAAAGATACCCGATACTTTACAAAAAAACCAATGATGTCATATAGTATGTTTATGCTTAACTCCATATCCTTTTCCCTAATATAGAGCTGAGAAATTCTGGATTTATAGTTGCCTGTGGAAGCTGAGTTTTAACTTTTTTTGCACGAAGTGAAGAAGTAGTCCTCTGAATTTCCAAAAGGAACGTAAGAGAGATTTGTCAGCATCAACTGAACATCAATTGTCAAAGATGCTATGTGACAATTAAATACACTCTGCACAAAGATATACAGCAAGACTTGGCCTTCATCATGTATAATACAAAACTCCAAAATTATCACCAAAGACGGTATGAGAGGCAAACAGTCATACATAATCATGTGGTTAGATGCACGCACAAAATTTTAGCAGCAAGTTGTAAGGAAAATACAGGTGGCACTTGCCGGAAAACAAAATACAAACCAAAACCAAGACAAAATCTCTTTCGATCTGGGAGAAAAGCCTTCTCAAAAAAAACCCCACAATGCTCTCCCCTCAAAGCCTTCCATGTAGTGTTAATTAAAGAACGTACATAATCCAGTTGTCTCTAAACATAAAATAAAGCAATTCTCATCAGGTTCTTCTGGAAAATCTATTCTTTTATATTAACACACATTCTCCTACTCTGTGTAATAGCGCTAGATAGAAATTCAAAATTCACTCTTCAGCAATCTTTAACAAGTTTAAATACACCAATCAGACTGTATCTGCACTGTTCTCAAAAGACAAATGAATCTAAATTCAAATCTCACCAGAGAAACTATTTCTTCACTTTTTCTCTTGTTTTTCCACACTCTATCTCCAATACTGGGTTTCTTAAAAGATGATGTCTAAAACTAGACACAGTGGCCAACCTTGTAGGAATTTGTTCAAATAATGTGGTATCTAGATAAATCAGATTTTAAACAGGACTTCCAAAGAGAACTTTAATATCCAGCCAAGGTCTTCGTATAGACAGAATTCCAGTATTCCTGGAATGTATCACTTTTCCTAGCAATCCTGAAAGGAAAGGCTATTAATCAATATTTCAGGTTTTACTGAGAACAGAACTATAAAGTAACAGATGTGTGTGATTTTCTTTACTGGCATAACTAACCCACACATTTCATTTACACTTACCCTATCCTCTTTCTTACCTTAATTCTTCTGTTCTTTTCTCGTGATCCATCTCTGTATAACTGTTCTAGTATCCACAAAGAACTAAGGACAGCAGCTGCTGATGTTTTCACATGGATCATTGGCAGAATGTCTTCTAATGAACTTTGTTCACAGGAACCACAGAGCAGTCTTTTATCAGACCACCTGATCATCCACTCAAGCAATTTTGCAATACTGCTCAATTTACCCGTCAGTTCCATAGCAAGTTCCTCTCCTGGTACAGTATCAACAGCATCAACAGTTTTGTAAATGTATTTAGAGATTGCCTGAGTTTGAAGGCTAGAGAAAGTACGGTTAGGAAAGGTCTGGCTTGCTGGTGCAACAGTGACTCCTTGATTGTCACTATGAGGTCTGTAAATTGACTTGTGTTTTAAACCAAATAATCCTTCATTAAACTCTTTCATTAGGTTACGCACAGAAGGTTCTGCTGTCTGTGCGAGGGACGGTACAATGGTTGGATTTTCCAAAATATTTTGATTTTCGTTACAGATAGACACTGTTTCAGGATCACAAGATGCCAGGGTGACAGTATAACAAGATCCTGCTCTAAACACACTTTGGTTTCTAGTTTTGCCTTGTCGACGTTTTAGTGTTGTATGAACATCAAAAAAGAGAGAGTTTAATTCATGCTCTCGAAGCAGTCCAGAAAAGCTAGTAAGAAACGGAACTCCAAGGTCACTGTACTTTATCAGGTCTCTCTCAAGAACATAACTCAAGAAGAGTTCTAAAAAAATAACATATTCATCATCATCACGTTCAAATTCCCATGCACCAACCACAGGCAAATTACATTGATTGTGAGTGTCTTTTTCATACACTTTGTCCTTATGTTTTGCTTTCCAGTTAATAGGTTTTATCTTGCACATGGTGTTTTTGCTATCTATTTCTCCCAGTCTCTGATGTTTGTTATCCCTGTAAGACAACAAACATATGTACCGTTAACGCTAAAATCTAATTTAAGAAGCATTACATTAAAAAAAACACATAAATGCAACACTAGGTCCTTTTCTTCCTCTACTGTTAAAAACAGAAAACTAACAACCCCAAATTTACAGTAATATGATGTTGACGTGGCAAATCAATCAAGTGCAAAATACATAGTTTTTATATAGACAGCAACTCAGCAGTATCATGTATGAACACGGCCATAGCTGATAATCATTTACACTTCAATAACATATTAGTCACATAGTAACTGATGTAACATTGGCAGTTCTAAGATTTGGTAAATTTGTAATTCTTCATTTGATAAATAACCCAAAGAGACAATTATTCTGTTTGGTGAAAAGATTACTTGTACAGTAAGAGATGACTTATTTTTTCCTTTCTTTTTTTTTTGATTTAAATAGAAAACTTTCTCCTGCAATTTTTTCATACCTTTGGAGCGAAGGTGTTTGAGCTCTCATTTCTTCAGCAACCAAAGGATCAGAAAGTGTATCTGCTGTGTCAGCATCACTATACCCCTGAGTATTCTCAAGATCAGTAAGTGTGCTTCTGCTTAGACTAGTGCCTAGTGAGAATCTGTCGTAACAGTGTTCCTGATAATCTGCTGCATCTTCTTCTGCTGGCTCCCAAATATTAACTTCTATGGGGCCTATATTCCTTATTACACGTTTTAAGGCCTTCATTCTCACTTTTTCGGTAGTCTGTATAACAACAGACATCAGTTCTTCACTTTCAGGACCTACTGAAAGAAAGAAAACCAAGAAATTTCACATGCAAACTTCTCAGTTTTCAATTATTCTCTCAAATTGAGACACAGGTGAGCTTCGAATCGTCATAGATTATAACCATCCAGAAATACCAACAGAAACTGTGATAAAGTGAAGAAATACTATCACCTTGGAAGTCATGATATGCTGTTATCAGTAAAGACATATCAGAAAGAAGCTACAGAATTTGCCACGAAAGTCTCTCAAAGTTTTCTAACTGAAAACTATAATAATTGTTTTACATGGGGTATGAAAGAAGGTATTATCACAAGTTAACTGATAAGTAGGGTAAAAAAGAAAGTTTGTTTAACATTTCCTGACGAAGGATGCACATTACCTTGAACAATACTCTGTCTGAACCGCTGCTGAAGTCCATGATATTTATCTCTTAGTGGAACTCTTATATCTTCCGGATTAGGAAATGCTTTTATGAAAATCTCTGCCACCTGCACAAAATAAAGTATCCTTTAAAGTAGCTAATAGACAAGTAAAGTATAACCTCCAACACAACTTACACCACTAGAAAGTCTAACCTGTAGCTTTTACAAGGAAAAGAAACATTTGTGATATCTGTATTGCTTTTGTTCTAGCTTTAATGTCTTTTACCTTTTTCACTGGGGGCAACTCTCCAAGCAGACTCAGAATTACATCTTGAACTAATTCTTCAATATTCATGAACCTGCAGAAAGGAAGCATTCGACAAGCCCACTCCACTGTGTTCAGACAACGCTCAACTGTGGAGGCATCATGTTCATTCTTCTTCAGATCCTACAGAAAAAAAAACACCTTATTATAAAGACATTAATTGATACGAACAATGTATTTCAGCTAAATTATTCATTCACTGCAAATTGCAATGATTCTTCCCTAGACAACAGAAAATAAAAATCTTTAACTTAACTGCTGGACATAGCAGTATACAATGCTAGGAGACAAAACAAGCTTGTAATGGACCATAACTTCTATGAAAAAAAAAAGTAAGTTTTTTTTAAACCAGCTTAGTAAACAATTCCATTAACACTCTGGTGAAGAGTCTGTTTGCAGTCATTTGACTAGAACTCGAGGATTTGACTAGAATAGTTGTAAGTGACAAAATACCATGAACTACCAGGTGAAGTAAATAATTTTACTGTGACTTTAATTGATCATAAACTCTTTTCTGGGAGCAAGTTACTTAAGCCAGTCAAGAAGCTTTTAAGATGGATCAGTTTATTTTGAAACAGTCAGTGGCTTCTATCTCATTTGTCACTGTTGCACAAAGTGCAGATAAATCAGAATATTCTAGTATTTGACATGGTGCCATCCTGTGTATTTGAAGCCTGATTTTTCTGGTGAAGAGAAACATTGGACTTGTTTCAAAAAGGAAGCAAACTTTGCTAAGGACAGCTGAGTTGCTACACTAGATAGGACAAAAATCAACCTCCATACTGTTACAGAATATATGACAAATATCATGCTAGTAGTTTCTTTCTTTTTCTTCCTTGACCTCTGACATCAATTGATGAGGGTATTAGTAGAGAAAACATGATTAAATTTTAATATTTTTCATTATTCTTTTTGAAATCCATGTATATCAAAAAAACATTTTTCGTCATGTTAAATACACTTTGATCAGGAAACAACCCAAATCTCTTAATCTAACAAAAAAAAAAAGTAGTAAACATTCAGGTAGACAACAAATGTATAAACTATTGCTCTTCTGGCAGTATCTCTAATTATCCGAGTTAAATATCAAGCAAAATCCCAACAGAAATATTATTAGAAAGATGCAGTTCACACAGACAACATTGTTCTGTGGCATCAAAGACTGCACATTATAGCTCTGTGCCAATTTTGTCTTACTAAGCAAACAGAAGTTCTCACCAAAATGTACAGCAGACCTTTAGAGTTCTTCTTATAGCTTTATGCATTTAAAATGCATCTTTATTATATTAGTAAAATAATTACCTTACAATTGGTAATATTTTCCCTTGCAGTTTGATACCTCCTACAGTTGTCAGATAATCTTTCACGAACATGAAACATCCAACACAATGCACATAGCTCTCTGAACCAACCTATGACACAAATGTGCAATATAGTGAGATTCCATTCAAATAAATGAAATAAAACAGCTTGAGATTTTTAGCTAGAAGAATTAACATATCTTAACTGTAGTTAAAAAAAAAAATTACTCATTCTCGAGTTTTCAGTAGTGCTCTGCAGCTAGAGCTCTTAGTCCTACTTAAGTGTTCATGTTCCTTCACAGCTGTTAGATCTATAACACACACAACAATCCAGAACAGCAACTTTCAGGTTAAGAGTTCCGACAACTAACATAAAAGCTGGAAAGCGAACGTGTTCCTGCACACATTGCAGTATACTATCTCAAGCTAGTAAGAGTTTCCTTGCACTTGTGGATTCTCACTTGTGTTCTTTTTCTCAGTTCTAAATTTTTCTATTTTACTGCATACAGACCTAAAATTTTACAGGTAATATCATCAAACTGATGGTCTCCAGAAGATGTAGATCTATAGAAAACAGTGCGGAAATTGGAGTAACGATGCAAAGTCTCTGGGAATGGACTTAGCAAAGGAAGAGATCCTTTCATTCGAATCTATAGATAGTAAAAATAAAGAAATAAATAAACAATCAAAATAGAAATAAAAATCTGATAAAGTTTAGTATGTATCACTACTAAATGTACAGCCTCTTAGTTATTAGCAGAATAGTGCTAAGTTCAGTAGAATTCCCTTAAGCTTGCTTTCCACTGTCTTCAAATTAGTACTCTCAAAATTCATTTAAAGGAATATGTTTAGTATGTGCTATGGCACAAAAAGAAGCTTTTGTTTGCATGGCACTCTTGATTACCATGAAATACAAGAGCAATGAAGTGGAAGCAGAACCAAGATCACAATCAAGAAACCAGTTTAATCCAACATAGTCCAGGCTGCTGTTAACCAAGGCAGACTAGTTTTCCCTCGTGTTTCAGCTGGTACTTCTGACGGCCTCCCTGTGCCAGCATTAAGCATGTGACCATGCAATGAGCAAACAGAAGGAAATATCTGTCAGTCAGACCAGTTCCTGATCTGGATCACTGCATGAATTCTGTTGCAGGAAGGTTGAGGGATGGCAGACAGTCACACACACCACCCCCCCCCCTTCTGTAGCAAGTCAACCTTCTTTGAGTGGCTCTGCAACAATGACCTACGAAAAGCCTGAGTTTACACAAAATTTTTTAACTGATGTATTCCAAACTTGGTTCTGTGCAACCAAAATGAACATGAGTAGAACGAGATCTAGTAAGTCCTGTGCACTAAGATCCTCACTTCACCTGAAGTGAGCATCACATTCTGTGTTACATACTCTATCCTAAGCGATCTAGAACACAATTCCATTTAACAGCTACAACTCCCAATCAAAATCAGCCCGTTTCTTTCAAACAGAGAAAGAAATTAGTTTGTACATTACCATGTGGGTACAGAAAGACATGCAGGAGACACTTTATGAAGTATGTACCCTGAATCTTTAAGTTCTGGTTTCCTAAAAGAACTGAGCATCGAGTGTAAAACTAGCAGACAACATGTAAAAAACATGACATCAACGTCCAGATGAGACTGACTGCTTCTGCATTGCAACTGCAAGCTTATCAGCAGTATTTACAACTGATAATCAAGTTACAAAAAAATAAGTTAAATGCTTACTTTTTGCATAACTTTTCTTGCCCGTTTCAGTTGTGCAGTATACCACTGTGCTGCAGGGCAGGAACAACGAGCACTCCGGAAGAGCAAGATAATTCGCTGGAGAACTCCTGACACTTTCTGACGACTTTGTCTCTCAATTTTTAAAAGAATATCACTGCAGTCTTCCTGAAAAATACAAATTCCAAAACAAAAACAAGCCCCCAAATTAGAAAGGACACGCACAATAAGGAATCTGACCTAAACGTTGTTTCTGCTCATAAGAATGCTGCCCTTTTTCTTTAGAGCATAAACCCTTTATGGAAAAAACACAAAGATACACATACTTGCTTATCACTATAGTGCTACTTAAGTAAATGAATGGACATGAAAAAGCCAGACAGAAAAATGACCTGAAAGGAAACAGAATAAAGGTCATGATTATTTCATAAATACGTTCAAACAAAGACTCAAGAAACTTCTAGTAAGCATGCATTGCTTACTTCACTGAGGGAAGCTGGCTGAGGACAGTATAATGGTGGTGCTGGAAGATAAAGCCCTTCTGGAACCAAGCCATACAATTTTCTGCCAAGATCCTTGGCAGAATCCATCAAAAGCTGAAATGTCTCTGAGACAATATCAGCATCTGCCATAACAGCTGCTTTCAGTAGTTCCTGTACTGAATTATAAAGAACATTTGCATCTTCCTCTTCAATAGGATCTATAAAATATTAAGCACAGAAAACAATAAATTACTCATTACGTGGTCTTCGTTCTGAAATTATGAGGCTACGTTATCAGAATCTGCATTTGTCTATTACAATGTATACACTGCATCTACTTGCTTTATGCTAAGATCTCTCACATTTGAAAATAGTTTTCAATTACTAATTTTAGTTTTTGCCACATTAAAGGGGAAGCTATTGCCCTTCTAGATAGAGAACTGAACTTTTCAGCCCTGAATTTGCTTGGCATAAAATTCTGGCAAATCATTCTCACCAAGCAGGCCTAAACTAGGTGTACTGTTGACTACAACAACACTTTTATCAGTGAGTATGATGAGCAAGGAAAGGGAAATATATTTGATTGATCTGTTTTACATATTATTACATTTTCCCTCATCTAGAAGCAGCAGGACCTTTAATACACATCATACAATTGTTTCCTGAAAATCATATAATATTATACCGTTTTACTTCCATTCTACTTGTCCTGCTTGTCTTGAAATATGTGGCGGGATTACCTCTCTACTGTACCTTTTATCTTGACAGGTCTTACTGTCAAGAAGGACGCAGGGAAAGAGCTTTTTGGGACTGCATAAGGCTCATTATGGGATCTTTAGGAAAGGAACCAAAGGTACAGCATGGAGTTGTGGCAGCCTTGCCTCCGTTGGGCTCTGCCAGCACATGTCTATTTTTCTGGGTGACGGATGCTCTGTTCTGCGCGTCTATCTATAGGATTTTAAGTGCCAGCAAATGGAGTGGGACCACAGGTCACCAAGCCTTTAGTGTCTGGGATGCCAGCAACTGCAGAGACCAGAGTTACAGCAGATCACTAATCCGTGTGTGTGTAGACAGTGTGTGCATGCAGGGAAGTGGGTATTTGTGAGTGGATACCAGAAAATGGAGTGGGCCTGGGACTTTGGGGGCTCATACATGCAGACACCAGCAACCTGGGAGACTCAGTTACTGGACCTAAGCCCAGCTACTGGAAGGATCCACATTGTACCCACAAGTACATGTATGCAGACCTTCATCCTGACCCCCAGAAGAGGGAAATGGGATAGGATTGTTGGTGCTGTTTGAGCAAGTGCTGAGCATGTCTGTAGGTTGATCTGTGTGGCCAGCTGCATAGAGGTGTTGTGTAAGTATGTTTGTGTATGTGTCCATGGGGAATACAGTCTCAAACTTCCCAGCTGTTGGACCTGGTGGGACGAAGCTGTCAGGCTACAAGACACCACCCCCTCCCCCTTAACAGAAAGGAAAGGCAAAAATTAAACACTCTCATGTAACTACTTCTAAGTATGATGGTACTTTCCATACTGTTACTACTTTTGCGTTTGCTTCAGGGATTTTTTTTTTTTTTGATGAAGTGTCAGTTTTCTTCCAGACTGAAGTCAGTACCAAACACAGTCAAAGAAGGTTTCAGCTGATATGCATGCAGAAGACAAGATCAACAGTACAGTCCATTTTCAGAAGAACCAAAGCCAAAACCCAAACCCCGATGAAATTAAAGTATTTGAATACATTACAACAGTAACGCAAACACTGGAGAATATGAGGTAATTATTTCTTTTAAGACAGCATGAAACACAGCATATGCAGTGAAGTAACAATTATTTATAATTTTACGTACCTGTAAACTGCTTGTATTTAATCCATCCTGATGTTTCAGAAGTAACTGGCTGTCCTAACAAAGATTGCAACTTTTCCTGAAAAGTCTGCATTGGCGATAAGCTTAGCGGCAGGTGACACTCTGTGTTTTTCAGTCTGAAAGTGTAACAAGAAACTGCTCATTAATAACATAGTAAAACCCACAGATAATCTAATGAAACTCTGTTACATGAATATATAAGACAAAATAACTCATCTTAACACATCAGGTCTTACACCTACCAGGAGTCTAGGAATATGAACTTCTGAGGCAAACTTTACGCTTTCTCACAATAAGCTTCATGCAAAAGAAGTTGACAACAAAATACAGCACACTAATTCCAAGCTCAAGTTTACCTTGAGAATTCATCAGAGTTCTGACAGTACAGCTGGTAGGCCACACCGATTGAAACAGACAGTTTCCAGTCCCCAAGTCTGTGTGTTAACCACACAGCCTCTGGAATGAGTCCACCAACAAGTAACAAATCAAGAGCATATTCAGCTGTCCACACAGATGAAAGGTTCTGGTCCCTGACAGCTCTGGTAACCAAACAGTGTTGCAGTGGAATAATACGAGGAGATAAGTCTGTGACAGAAAGAACACATTTTAAAGTTTAAATAAATCCACATGCTATCAGATGAATAATCTAGAATCTCTATGTTCAGATTGCTTTTGGATTCATTTCAGCGTACAATTGCTCTTTATTGTATGAGAGGCACACTATGGGGTTTATCCGCAGCAGGCAGATGCAGCTCGTGCTATGACACAATAGTGAGGTCAGAGTAGGCTATTTTTCTGCTTAATAATGTGGGATATGCAAGCATGTGCAAAACGTATGGGTTGTTCTTAAAGACTGTTACATATGGTTAGGATATTCCAGAGGGTACACCCAAGATAAATGCAAATTCTGAGAGCGTTCCTAGTGTACCCATGTTCTGTGTACTCACTGTGCTGCAGTGCTAGAGCAGTACTAGAGCAGAACATTATTTTAAGAGAGTCTATCAGGACAAACTGAAGACACATCTAGTATCTCCTTGTTTCTTGAGGCTGAGATTTGTTTTTCAAGTTTTACTTCCTGGTTTTCCTGGAGAGGTGCTGATCAACATTAACTCTTAGTCATTTCCTTCTCTTGCAGTTTTTGTTTACTGTTGAAGCAATGACATTATTTAGGGAAATACTGCCACTAATCCAGCTTGTACAATGCAATTTTTCCAAGATTGGCTCACTATGTACATAGATCTTTGACTAATTCAAGTATTGAAATCAAGGTCTTCTTTGGTAGACCTTATCTGGAAAGTTGTCTGATTAAAATATCCAAAAGACCATGAAGAAATATATACCAGGGCATCTTGTAGTACAGAAACATTAAAAATAGTCAGTGTATTCAAATACATTGCAGAAAATCTAATTAATCAAAATAAGTTAATACTGTAAAGAAATATCTGGCAATATAACATCAACTTACTAGTAGAGTACTTACAATACTTCCAAATAACTCTTCATTTCTGTGGACATTTAATCACTTTGAAAAATGAACTCTGAAACAAAAAATTTCCTAACAAGGCCAATCTTTAAACAGAATCTCTTGCACAAAACAGATAAATCACCCACTGTGAGAAATGCTAATTCTTAGAAAAATGCTGAAAAGCAGGACTTAAACTAACAAGTATTACTTGGGTTCAACAACAAACCCACTTGCCATTCCCACTTGTTCTGATGATATGGTGTCTGAAGTATTTTGGCTTGCAAGAGCTTGGCTGTCAGATAAGCAAAAAATCCTTTCCTCTGGCTTTTCAGTTTGGGTTGTACCATATCAGAAATCCAATTCAGCTATTTGTTCAGCTTGCTATTCTCTCAGTTTTGAGAGGATCAAAGTCAGTCAGAGCCACATGTTTATGCAAAAGTAGTGCAACAACCGTGAAATTCTTATGTTGCTTAACTTAGTTGAAAATAATACAGCATCTTGTTACCTGAATATCAGATTTAGACCACTAACCTCAAAGCATGGAAAAAATTTTTTAAAAACTCAAGAAAAAAAATCAATACATTATGATGTAGTCCTGAAGGGCAAAGGAGTCCAGGAAGGCTGGACATACTTCAAGAAAGAAATCTTAAAGGCACAGGAGGAGGCTGTCCTCCCTGTATGTACCAAAACACAAGTGGGCAGAGAAGATGACCGGCCTGGCTGAACAGAAAGCTCTGGCTGGAACTCAGGATTAAAAAAAAAAAAAAAAAGTTTATGACCTTTGGAAAAAGGGGCAGGCAACTCAGGAGGACTACAAGGATGCTGTGAGAAAGTTAGAAGAGCCAAAGCCCAGCTAGCACTTAATACGGCTACTGCTGTAAAAGGCAATAACAAGTGTTTCTATAAATACATTTAACAACAACAGAAGGGCTAAGGAGAATCCCCATCCTTTATTGGATGTGGGGGGAAACATAGTGATGCAGGATGAATGAAAGGCTGAAGTACTTAATGCCTTTTTTGCTTCAGTCTTCAATACTAAGACCAATTGTTCTTCGGGTATTCAGCCCCCTGAGCTGGAAGACAGGCATGGGGAGCAGAATGAAGCCCCCACAATCTAAGGGGAAATGGCTAGCAATCTGCTACACCACTTGGATACACACACGTCTACTGGGCCAGATGAGATCCATGCAAGGGTACTGAAGGAGCTGGTGGAAGCGCACACCAAGGCACTTGCCATCATTTATCAGCAGTCCTGGCTAACGGGGGAGGTCCCAGCTGACTGAACATCAGCAAATGAGACACCCATCTACAAGAAGAGGCAGAAAGAGGATCTGGGATACTACAGGCCTGTCAGTCTGACCTTGGTGCCAAGGAAGGTTATGGAGCAGATAACCTTGAGTGCCATCACAGAGCACATGCAGGACAACCTGGGGATCAGGCCCAGCCAGCAGGAGTTCATGAAAGGCAGGTGCGACTTGACTAACCTGATCTCTTTCTATGACCAGGTGACCTGCCTAGTGGATGAGGGAAAGGCTGGGGATGTTGTCCACCTGGACTTCAGTAGGAAAGGCTGAGGGAGCTGGGCTTGTTTAGCCTGAAGAATAGAAGGCTTATAAACATCTTAAGGGGGGTGTCAGGAGGACGGGGCCAAACTCTTTTCAGTGGTGCCCAGTGACAGGACAAGGGGCAACGGGCACAAACTGAAGCAAAGGAAGTTCCAGCTGAAGATGAGGAAGAACTTCTTCCCTCTGAGGGTGACGGAGCACTGGCACAGGCTGCCCAGGGATGTTGTGGAGTCTCCTTCTCTGGAGATATTCAAGACCCACCTGGACAAGGTCCTGTGCAGCCTGCTGTAGGCAACCCTGCTTCAGCAGGAGGGCTGGACTAGATGAGCCAAAGAGGTCCCTTCCAACCCCTACCATTCTGTGATTCTGTGAAAGCCTCCGATACCATTTACCACAGCATCCTCCTGGAGAAACTGGCTGCTCATGGCTTACACTTCGTTGGGTAAAAAACTGGCTGGATGGCCACGCCCAAAGAGTGGTAGTGAATGGAGTTAAATCCAGCTGGCGGCCAGTCACAAGTGGTGTTCCCCAGGGCTCAGTTTTGCTCCGGTCTTGTTTAACATCTTTATGAATGATCTTGGATGAGGGGATTGAGTGCTCCCTCAGTAAGTTTGCAGATGACACCAAGTTGGGCAGGAGTGTCGATCTGCTCGAGGGTAGGAAGGCTGTGCAGAGGGATCTGGACAGACTGGATCGACAAGCCAACTGTATAAGGTTCAACAAGGCCAAATGCTGGGTCCTGCATTTGGGTCACAAGCATCCCATGCAAAGCTACAGGTTTAGGAAGGAGTGGCTGGAAAGCTGCTCAGCAGAAAAGGACCTGGGGGTGCTGGTCGACAGCCGGCTGAACATGGGCCAGCAGTGTGCCCAGGTGGCCAAGACGGCCAACAGTATCCTGGCTTGTATCAGGAGTAGTGCGGCCAGCAGGAGTAAGGAGGTGATCGTGCCCCTGTACTCGGCCCTGGTGAGGCAACACCTCGAGTACTGTGTTCAGTTTTGGGCATCTCACAACAAGAAGTAGTACACGCTCAAGCATGTCCAGGGAAGAGCAACAAGGCTGGTGAAGGGTCTAGAGAACAAGTATTATGAGGAGCAGATGAGGTAGCTGGGGTTGTTTAGTCTGGAGAAGAGAAGTCTGAGGGGAGACATTATCTCTATAACTGCCTGAAAGGAGGTTGCAGCCAGCTGGGTGTCAGTCGCTTTTCCCAAGTAACAAGCTACAGGACAAGAGGAAACGGCACCAGGGGAGGTTTAGATTGGATATTAGGGAAGATTTCCTCACTGAAACTGTTACCAAGCATTGGAGCAGGCTGCCCAGGGAAGTGGTGGAGTCACCATCCCTGGAGGTATTTGAAAGACGTGTAGATGTGGTGCTTAGGGACATAGTTTAGTGGTGGACTTGGCAGTGTTGGGCTAACGGTTGGACTCGATCTTAAAGGTCTTTTCCAACATAAATGATTCTATGACTTTATTCCATGGGTAACGATTAAATTGCACATATCAAAGTATTAACTTCAAATACAAAAAAATATTTTCAATAATCAATAGATGCAAAACATTAATCCCACACACAGACACACGCACCCCTCAACAAAAATACCTGGAAGAACTAAATATCCTTACAGTTAACTGCTGAAACTATAAATCACCAAGTTAAAGCATAATGGACAGCACTGATAACTCTTACCATTCTTTCAATGTGTAAGTACAGCAAATTAAGCTGTTTTTAGAGAAAATACCTTGTTGGATGTGAAGCGGATGCAGGATGTCAACATTGTGTGGCGGAAAGATGTAAAGCAGCTGATTTGTGAAATAAGCAGCCATGAATCGTGCCATGGATCGAATCACAGCCATAGCAGTTTCAGTATGAACACCTGTTACCATCCATAGTTCATGCTGAAAATACTTGGTATCTAAAAACACAGATGAAGTCAAAACATTATAAGGAAAATAATTTAAAATCTGAATGCTAAAATTGTATAATCATGGGTTATACATTTTTTTTAAAAAGCAAATTATTTTACTTAATTTCTTGACAAGCTTTCAAAACTTCCAAATCTTAACCTTTTACACTAATTACACATTATATTAATATTAAAAGACTTTTATACCAGGTTTTTAATGACTAGAGATGGACCTCTAGTATCTAAATTTACATCAGTGATGAGTCAAAAAGCGTGCTTAAATTTGGAAACTTAGACTTCACACTGACTTCACAGAAAAAAAATGTTTCAAGCACCTGCAAAAAAAATTCCCACTGTCAATTTAGGACTGGCAACTAATCTAAAATCCACTATTTTATAATGTCGTATCATAAAAAAAAGTTAATCAATATAAAAGGAAATCACATAATTTCCCCCTTATTTTTCTCATCCAAGGTCTTTCCTTGAGCAGATTTGAACCTAAGAACACCTAACAGGCCACGCTTTTACTATTAATTCTACAGTGAAACTTGTCTAAACACTTACTCCAACAAATGTAGCTGAAAGAACATCTAAGGATCAGAAAAAGATCTTTAAAGTCACTGAAAAACAGATTTAGGTCCAGTGTAAAGAGAAAAGCATGCTGTCAAGTGTGTGTGATGGCTCAAAAATTAGATACTACATTCTTCAAAAAGTATCAACATACCTTATCACACTTTTATGCAATACAAACATACCAGAAAATTTTTCTGTCTGACACACTGAGAGCTGTGATCGCCTCAGAATCTCTCCTACCAGATGATCACAGAGTCCCTGAGCCTCACACAGGTTGTATTGATACAGCTGGCAAAACAATATTGCAAGATAATATCTGCTCTGAAGAAAACGTGTTCTTTTTCCTCCTGCATTAAAAGAGAAAAAAAAAAGGGCAAAAGCCCAGTTGGAAAAGAAACAACGAACACAAAACCAGACATAGCAGGTTTCAGAGTACTAGTTCCTCCCTCTCCAGAAACGTATCTACGTAAACATATACTCTGAGAAGAAGCAGAACTCAGGAGCAGCTATTTTAGCAGATATGATCCACCTACAACCTCAAAGTTACTAGTGAGTTAATGCTCATCCACAACAGTTTTACTTCTACAGATCTGGCAGGTTTCAAAACAACACAGCATATAATTGTTAAGACACAGACAAAGACGGAGACCTCAAGGGAGCCTAGCCTTCAAAGCAGGGATGCCTAAACCACAGTGAAATTGGTTACACATCCACCAAGCTTCCAACATCCTGAATTCTTTCTGCATGAGGTATTCCTCATCATAACAACCAGCAAAACATTTTTCTCATTATGCCTGGGAAGAGACTCTGGAGTATCCGTTTAAAATCAACTCCTAAATAAAACCCTGCCACAAATCATTTTGTTTTGTTACTCCCCAAATATTAAGTCCTTCAATTTTACAGCTACTAAAGGAACTTAATTTTGTTCATCTGTTTTTCACTGTCTCTTTCTTGCTCAGAAGTATGCCTAGAGCTTTTCTGTACCAAGTACTTCATAATCACAAACAAACTCTAATATTAAAATATAAATGCAACGAATTTTCTCAGGGAGAAACTGGACAAGTTTCAACTGGTCTCTATTCAAATCCCAGCTTAATTTCAAATATGCATCTTTAATGTGTCTCACCCCTTTCTGAAGGGCAAACAGACAGTCACAAATAATGATTACACAACTTATCCCATCCAACCCCCAAAAAAGATTTTATCCCTTACCTTTTGCCTTGATTTCACAAAGAGATCTTTTCCAAATGTCCACAGATTCTCTGTATGAGCCTAAAAGGAACTTCTCCTCACCTACAAAAGTCACATATGTAACAAATCAAAAGCTCTACACAGTTATACATGTGCAAACACACATGCACTTACTTCAGTATTACAGAATTATGAAAAGCAGAGTAAAATACGTGAACCTCCAGCAAATTTCTATTCTCAGAGCTAAATCTAAGTTTTGAGCATCTAAGAGAAGTTGACTTTGAATACCCCCCTCCACCTTTTTTTTTAATTGCTAAATCACTATTAAATGAAAAAATCAGTTCAGGTTATAATCAATCCTCCAGGGCTCTCAGTAATTAGGTGGTTTTTTTTAGGTAACACAAGGTTATAAATGTTAACTGTAGTTAGAAACTTCAGTATTTAAAACCCACAATAGTTTGTTAATGGGGAAAAGCATTTTCTCATACCTGTTCTCATATTTCCTACAATGTGGAAGATTTTTTTTTTGTAAAGTAGTTGTAAAATTATTTAGAAAGTTGAACACATATATTCTTATTAGTGTAAAAGCACTTTCAAACAACAGGTCTGTGGACTGTTGCACATTTCATCTCTCTAAATGTCACCTCTCCGCCTCCTTTCCTATTCCAATTTTCAATATACTGGTCAATTCCTAAATACTCTGACAGAAAGAGCACAACTCCTGGGCAAAGGAGGGAAAAAAAGTAAAAACAGTGCTACCACAGAAGAAAAGACAAGGACAAATTTGCCACTCTATCCTGCTTATCAGCAGCTACCCAGTTCAGGTATTGGCTGGCCCACCAACATATATGTTACTCTAGCTCATCCATAGACCGTGCCACGTCTATTTGGCAAACTGAACATAAATACAGAACATTTGGAATAGGTGAAAGAGTGGGAAGTTGCACGTATTGTTATGCTAAGTGAAAGAGACATGAAGGAGCTAATGTATTGTACAGAGTGAGGTAGGAAGAAAAGCTGGAAGTATCATTTAAGGGAGAGAGATCAAGAACATGGAGAGAAAACAATATTGTGGTGTGAGACATAAGTGGGAAGTTGGGTTTATTAGTGTGGAAAGTGAAAGGAAGATAGAGCATAGGACAGTAATGTGCAAGAAATTAGGCTACAATCATATACTGCCTGCAAAATAAATATGATAGATTAAGTCGATTACATTAGGTCATACTAAATTGAATGCTTAGTTGAGGCTGACTACATTCATGTACACGACACGCTCATATCCACAGTGACCACACGGAGTGAACAGGATTTCTATACAAACCCAGTAAGAGACACATTGTGATGACCACCTAATTCAGAGGAGATAATACAGAATCAGAATTCAGATTTTCTAGGACATGATTCAAACTGACATCAGTATAGCCTTTTTATTTAGCCCAACAAGCTCTAAAGATATAATACAGTCTACAGGTGTACTGGGACATGAAGTATTTAAGAGAGTTCTCACCAGAATTTTAAGAAAAGTCCCACTATTAACCTATTTTAAAGCTGGTGGTCAGTTATTGATTGTCATTTAGTTGGACCTGATCTTCCTAGTAATTCAGTTAACCATGCAACTACCTAACATTTGTAGCTCTTTCCAAAGTACGAACCAGATACAGAATTAATCTTCGAATGTTGTTCTAAAGTCACTCCTGAAGACTGCAGGGTCGCTTGTATGTGACTTAACAGTGATGAGACAACAGACTCTTCTTCTGCATTCTTGTCCACTTTTCTGTTCAGCTGCATGTGATACCAAACCACTTTCTTATACAATAATTGCCATAGTACAATCAACCTGTAGTTCAAGTATAAAATTACAAAAATCATCAAAAGTTAACAAAGTTACTTACACCTGTTTCTCATTTTCTTACGTTTTGCATTATGCATCTGAAAACTAAATTATATTTTAATAACTACTTTCTTGACTTGTGGGGAAAAAGAACGAAACACTTTTTGCCTTTCTTTTTTTTGACCAACAAACATTGATTCTTCTGAACTTGCTTAAAAGCAGCAATTTACTTCAAGGACCCAGATGCACCCAAAATTAATCCCTTGCTATCTAAACAATGGGGAAATTAAATAACCTAGCTAAACATCAAAACAGGTATCAGTGTCTTTACAAACAAGACTGATCAAAAACACAATGAAAGCATAACACAGAAAGGCAACGACAGGGAAACAAAAGACTGCAAAGCATGTTTTTACGGCTGGCAAGTCCCTGCTGCCAAGCACAGTATTATTACATGTACTAGCTCAGATATGCAGTAAGCCTGCTAATACAAGCAAATACACTTTGCTAGGGACTTGAAAAAGGTTCCACAAAACTGCATCTTCTCTAGCACTACCGCTTCCATTATCAATAGTCAGTCATATGCACAGTGCTCAGTACCTGAAGCACAATTAATCAAAAACATGGATTATCTTCTCAGAGACAATTGAAATTTGCCTATCAAATTTGCAATGAACACAGTACTATATTTTAAGCTTCTTGAAGAAATACATTTTACTGTAGCAAGATTAAACTTGTGAGTTATAATGCTTCTTAGGTTCTAAATCTCTGGAAAGGAACAGTTTGCCTGTATGATTAACACACCTGGATTTACTTCAGTTCTCCAGTAGAAAAATACTCCAGTGATAGTAATACACTTTCCCAAGAGTTGGATAGCACACTTCAGTTTAAGCTTCTCTCAAGTTTAGGAGTATATTTTCAAAGAAGAAATAGCTCTGATAGTTTTATAAGTTTCCACACACCAAGGTTTTTCCTGTTGCTCTGGGACACCAGATCCATAATCAAGCACACACGTTGCAGACTAAGTTGACATTACAGATACATTGCATATGAGCAGCCTCTTGGCTCCACAGAGTTTGTAACTTCTGCATGGGAAGGAGTGGAATGGGCAAGAGGCAGTGAAAGCTTCTTAAGCTGCAATACCTGGATTGATGCTGCTCTACCAGACCTGGTGCGAGCTGTTAACCCACCAATTATCTCTGAACTGACTGGCAGCAATTAGTTAAGTGACCGTAAGTCTAAGCTCTAATATGCATGCTTTAATAGATGATCTTGTTTTTCCATAGACAGTGACACAGAAAAGAAACAAAAGGATGTTGCAACTACTGTACAAGAGAAAAATAAAATTGCTGTTCCATCATATAGAACCATAAAATCATTTGGGTTGGAAAGGACTTTTAAGATCATGAAGTCCAACCATAAACCCAGCTCTATCACGTCCACGACTAAACCATTTCCCAAAGCACCATGTCGAGTACACGGGCGAGATCACTGCCCTGTTCCTGCTGGCCACACTATTCCTGACACAAGCCAGGATGCCATTGGCCCTCTTGGCCACCTGGGCACACTGCTGGCTCATCTTCAGCCAGCTGTTGACCAACACCCCAAGGTCCTTTTCTGCTGAGCAGCTTTCCAGCCACTCCTCCCCAGGCCTGTAGCATTGCATGGGGTGGTTGTGACCCAAGTGCAAGACCTGCCACTTGCCCTTGTTGAGCCTCATACAATTGGCCCTGGCCCACTGATCCAGCCTGTCCAGGTCCCTCTGCAGAGCCTTCCTACTCTCAATCACATCAACACTCCTGCCCAACTCGGTGTTGTCTGCAAACTTGCTGAGGGAGCACTCAATCCCCTCATCCAGATCACTAATCAAGATATTAAAAAAGGCTGGCCCCAACACTGAGCCCTGGGGATACCACTTGTGACCGGCTACCAACTGGATTTAACTCCATTCACCACCACTCTTTGGGCCTGGCCATCCAGACAGTTTTTTACCAAGCAAAGCGCACACCTGTCCAAGCCATGAGCTGCCAGTTTCTCCAGGAGGATGCTGTGGTAAATGGTGTCAAAGACTTTACTAAAGTCCAGGTAGACAACATCCACCACCTTTCCCTCATCCATTAAGTGCATCACTTGTCAGAGGACATAAGGTTAGTCAAGCAGCACCTGCCTTTCATAAACTCATGCTGACAGAGCCCAATTGCCTGGTTGTCCTGTATATGATTTTTTTCCTCCACACAAAGATCAGTCATACCTTTTTTCTGTTTTTGCATCATGGGTTACTGCTCGAGGAGGGTCTCTAAGCAGAGATTTCAGTGAGCTGAATTGCTGAGTAGTAATCTCATCAAGAAGTACGAAAATAGGCACAGTGAGGGAGTCAAGTTCCACGAGGCTATTACCATGAGGAGATGTAAAAAAGCTCTCATACTGTAGTATGCACACACTACTTAGAGTATGAGAAACCATTTTCGAAAGACAAAAGCATGCCAAAAGGTTTTCTGAGAACAACTGATCTTGTTGCTGTATAAGCATCAGTTTTAAAGTTTGTAATGCCAGCTTCACCACATGCCCAGTCAGACTCGGTCTTGAATGCCAGTACAAGACAGTTAAATACTGCTGAAAATATTTTACGACACAATGTAACCAGTGAGTATTCTTCATAGACTTCTTTAAAGATGCATCCCGGTTTAGCAAAGCACATTTCACAAACTGAAGAATGCTGAAAAAATGGATAACACAGTTCACTGTGTAATTCAGCAACGTATCTTTCTCTTCCATATTTTTTGAAATACCTACTTGCCATGCGGCAAGAAGGTTTTTCTGAATGGAATATAGTTCCACTGGTAACTTATCTTTCTCTTCAGTATTGTCTTTTGCATGGATAGTATCAAACATTGATGCAAATTCTAAGTGGCCTTGATCAGCGTTACCAAAAAATGAATGGATTCTTTGGCTACAGAAGCTGGAAGGGCTATTGCAAAACTGCTTTTTGTCATCCAATTCTTCTTCATAATCCTAAATCACACAAAAAAAAAGAAAAATCAAGTGTTTAATTTAAGTCTATTGAGAGACCATAGTCTGCAAGGAATCAACACTTAGTCTCACAATTGAAATCTTCATGCTTAATTAACTTGCTTAATTGCTCATAAGTTAAACTCACAGCAGCTTCACCTAGATCTCAGACTAAACGTGGCTGTTTGGAATAGTAGTGCAGACAGAAATTAAATTACCTAAAACCAACAAAACAATTGCACTGTAAACACAGCAGGAGTTTTTATACCAGAAAATGAAAACCTGTCCTTTATTAAGCCCAGGGTAGGAGGAAGAGTTTTTGACAGACACCTGTAAGATATAAAAGTCATTCAGCAAAAGCTCCAAAACCTCAAACAACAAACCTAAAACCAAAGTTGGAAAAGGCTACACAGTAACTTCAGTCACAGAGCCATTCTTCCAACAAACATGTACAGATTTTGGAATTGATGTAAGAATTCTCTAAAGTTGAGGATAAATATCTTATTTACTACGGATAATAATATTGTACTTCATATTAATACGCTTTACAGCCCAAGTACATTTTGTAGTGTAATGTTGCATTTTCTTATAAAGTGAAGATAAAGTATTAAACCACAGTAAACAGATACATATGTAGATTAGTACACATTTTTCAAGTTAATGCACTGCTGAAAGAAATATTTGAAAATAAAAATCAAGTATCAGTTGAGAAAAACCATATTCCTCACACCTATTAAGAAAATGAGAATTTCACCAGTATTTAAAAAACTTTAGATATACCTAGTAAGAACAAATACACCTATATTTGAGAAAAGAATCTCTAGAATACCTTAAAATTAAATCATTTGCATAATTATAAGTGGGAAAATGTTATGAAGTACCAGTAAATCCACAGTTTTCTCACTCATTTCTGTTGTGTCCTCTTCCAGGAATTTTGGAATGGTGGAAAAGACGGAACTTTGGTTCTCAGCATGTTTTAAGAGACTGGCTTTTAAAGACAACAGCGATCGTAAACAAAGAGGTCTCCCTTTAGACTAAAAGAAATAACAATAACACAAAACACATTATCTACCACTAGTAAGATCAAACCAGACACTTTCTCAACAAAACAAGGAAATTGGTCCCTTCTGTAAAAAGCTTCAGTTTAAGAGTCCCAGACAGAAAGGGAGAACAGGTCAGCAGGCATACATTGCACAGAAACAAACTACCATTTGACCACGCTTCAGTAATATAGAATTTTCTCAGCACCAGACAACTTCACGTTGCTTCATGCTGAAAGAACGTGCTTGACCCCTAAAATAATCCTACAAGTTTGCCACTACGCAGGGCTTTCTTGTATTCTTACTAGTAACAGCTTTCTTTAAATCCTCAAATCCTTGCCCACTCTTGTAGCTTATGCATGAATACTATCATAAGACACATCTCCAAAAATCTAAAATACAAACTAAATTTGAAGAGAAGTTGTATTCCATCAGCAAATGAAAAAAATATGAACTTAATATCCATTACATCTTATGTGGTCAACAACCACATCAGGCTGCAAGTCCTAGTGGACACGTGCACACAGCACCATTGGGAGTGTTGCTGACTGCTCTAAAACAGCAGCAGCCTAAGATAGAGAGGTTTTACAGAAATCCTTCTGCATCAAGCTGAGAGGATGAGTTGGTCACAGTAGCTTAATACTTGTCAATGCTCTGAATCAACTCTATACATCTAGAAATCCCAGTTTCTCTTACAGTTCCAGAAAGAATACAGTGACAGTGTCCCCTTTACTACATTTTACTGAAAGGTTACCACGATATCAAAGGAACAAAATTTCAGAGAAAACTGTGCATTCATTGTTTTCCAGATCAATATTATTCTCAACACAACTTTATCATTCAAAGGAATTTATGCAAATATCAAAGGAAACTAAAATTGTGGCACTCAGTTTAAAAACTACACATTTTTAAACACATCAAGACTTTCAATTAAAGCCTACAAAATAATTCATAACCCTACCCTGGAGTTCAGCAAATTCCGACGGATATTTTCCAGTCGTTGGGTTGAATCAAGCAAAAGCAATCTTATAAATCCTGGTGGTGAAAGGTTGTTAGGATATCTAAGCACTGTTATCATGTATCCATCAGAGACAATGAGGTAGGGTAATCTTGAATGTGAAGCAACAGAGAATCTCTGTCTCATAAGGTCACTTTCAGAAGCTGAAGAACCAAGAGACTGACTAGACTCTTGACAAAAAGAGTACTGCTGGCTAAAATAAAGATACATAAAAATATAAGGAGCAACTACTGTATTTAATAATCATGAACAGAGTAAAGAAGAAACAACTTATGAACATTTTATGCCATTCACACTACTGTCTCAGTAAATCAATTCAGAATTCTAGGAAGTGTCTAAATTTTTGAAGTATGAGCACTCTGGATAACACTATTTATACTTGCAAGGTGCCAGTATTTTGCTGCAGTTGCAACGTTTTTAATTTGAAGAAAAATAAAAACAGCTTTCAGTATTCTCTTCTTATTTCATTAATAAGTATTCTATGCATTTTTTCACAATTTGACTTTAAATTTCTGAATCACACTTTATCTATCTCTTATTGTGTATAAGTGCTTGAAGATGCTATTCTAAGTAGCTTCTAATAAAGTCATGTATGAAAGCAAAAAAGTCCCTCAAGATCTGAATCTTATTATTTCAGAATCAGCTCAGACATTCAACAAAAAAATTTTATATCAACACACAAGTCTTCTCTCACTAAAGAGGTCTTACAAAATCTTTTCCTATAAAGAAATCACTCCTTACAGAGTTCCAGAAAGCCACGTTATGCACTTATTCTAATATTAACCCCATAATACTTTGAAATAATGTGTAAAATTACTGTTTTTCTTTTTATTTCTTAATAGCCCAAAAGTTACTAGATTGCTTGAAAACAAAGTAGCTGCATACATTCAACAAGTAAATAAGGTATTTTAATATATTTTAATATCTGGTTTTTCAACCAGACAGTGTAAGAAGGTATCATAAAACTTCGGATGTTTTCACGAGATGTTACATTTACACACTACCCAGCTTAGTCACTCAAAATTAACACTTTTTTTTTTTTTTAAGTTGAAGTTTAGATTTTGTTTTGTTTCCTAGAGTTATTCAGACAGTGTTACTTTTTGTAACTTCCAAATTATGCTAAAAAGTGTTATCAGAGATCCTTCTATTCTTCCATGCATCCAGCAGCATAATTTCAAAATTTATATCTGGAGTACCCCAACTTCTGTCCATGCAAATATGTTATTTATAAGAGCTGACATGGAAACGTGAGACAAAGTTCTATAGGTAAAATTAAATACTGAGGAGAGAAATACCATTGGATTAAAATAAATCTGCACTTTTAGTACTTCTGTAAGTTTAGTATCTTCTCACAAGACATTGCTATTTTTAAATTATTACCAAATCCAAATACTTTAAAAAACACCAGATCACTTAATGTGTACTTACATTGTCACAATGCCCATTTTCATCACAACAAACCCATTATAAGAAATAGAACTATGAATGAGAAACAGATATTGAGAAGACGCATGAAAAGCAAAAGAGTGAATTTGAAAGATAAAGTTTATATAAATTGTAAAAAAATGTTAGAAAATAAGATATGATCATATGACAAAAACATATAAATATTTTCAAATTCTTTTACCTGTATGTTATTAGTGGATGAAATGGAATAAACTCTGCTGGTCCAAATTCTACAGAGCAGCCAGAAGTAATCAAGGTCAGCAATTCACCCATACACGTCAGTAAAATCAAAGATCCACGTTTTAACATGCAAGCTAAGAAAAGACTATCAGGAGTCCAACTCATATCGCCAACCCAGTAAGATCTAAATTGGGCAGGAAAAAATATATTTCTCTGTCAAGTTTCTGCATCAAAAGGATAGAACAGTTAAAAAAAAAACCCACAAAAATAAAAACCAAAAAAATCCCCCTGCAACCAACAAAAAACCCCATCACGACACAAAACCAAAAAAATCCACAACAGCAGCAGAAACAATATCAATCACCGACCTGATAAACTTGGATGGGACCACGCTATTCTTGCTACTACAACCTTTAAGGTTACCCGAAACAGTTACAAAATTCAATGTGTTCAAAAACAAAATCTGAGTTGCCTAGAAAGAGAAAGTAAATGTAAAGAAAACATAAATGGTTGCATCAAGATGTCATTATTGTAAAGAAACAGTTTCTATTAGCAAGATATGCATTACATCTGATGTACTGGAAACATTACTGTACATGATCGTGACTCTGCACTTCAACAGTTATTACTATTCAGAGTATTTGTTTCTATATCTATTTCTACATTCATAAAAAGAACATAGGATTATATATTGAAAATATACCAGTGGAATTATTTTAACATCACTTTTTCTAAAATATTCAAAGTACTGTAAGATCACTCTTCTCCAGTCTTGTTGGTGAATAACAACTGGAACTTTGAAGGACTCCATCGTTCCATCCTGGTACGCTAAATAAGCTGGTCCATATTCCCTGTTATCATTAGCACTAAAACCTACATTAAGATTCGGCCTCTGAGTTGCTGGAAAGAATAACACTATGAGTGGCAACGTAACCTCCAATGCATGTCAGGCTGAGGCCCGACTGAGAATCTCCAGAATCTTCACAGGTACAATGCAGTAACTGAAATTTATTTCTCTACTATTGTACTTCTTGGAGATTAAAAATGACTGAGGAGTTTACAGGGATTTCTTAACTGAACAACTGCATTCCAAAAATGGATATCAATGTGAATATAATCACATATTTCATAAGAATGCTGAAAAATTCCTTCTAAAAATGTGTTATTAAATCCTTGTTACCACTTCATCCGAATTATTAGCTTAAATGACGTACTGTCTATTATTCATACCTTTGGATCAGTTTGATTAACAGCTACTGCAAGTAGAAGCCCATCTCTTGCAAATGCACATAACAAAGATCCTCTTGATTTTACAGGCACGCACTGAGGAACGAGATTAACAAGAGCACAAGTCTGTTGCACCCAGTGGATCTGGTATGGCAAAGAACTGAATGTCAAAAAATAAAGACAACAACATCATGAGGCTACTCAGTTATGATGAATGGGATGATTCGTATATAGTAAAAAACCATGCAAGACAAAAACACATGAAGCATGAACAATGAAAAAACCCCTATTTTTCTTCAAACATCTTACAAATAAAAAACATTTTGTATTTACACAAGTTTAAAAACTATGTGTGAGCACTGATTATTATTTTTATGTGACAGGAATTTGGGCTATATGTATAGAACATGTATATAAATGTAGGTGCATGCCCTACAATGAATGCATTTGTATTCTAGCCAGGAACAGCTTCCTCAGACAGTGTAACATCACCCAGCATAGCAATACTCAGAATTCGAAAATGAAAATCAAAAGTATGCTGCTCTGAACAAAGAAGCTGTGGATGTCTCCTCCTTGGAAGTGTTCAAGCCCAGGTTACACTGGGCTTCCAACAACGTGATCTTCCAACAACGAGATTCCAAAACTGTTCCCGCTCATGACAGGAGGGTTGGATCATTAAAGGTCGCTTCCAACCCAAAGCATTCTATCATCCTAAAAAAGATTCATAACATGACAGCAAACACAAGAAAGATTCTATTTGGAAGCACGCCTCCTAACAGGCAAAAAAAATAAAGCATTAACATGTAAAAAGGACTTAAACAATAGTAAGTAATGAAACTGAGCTATAGTTGGCATAAAGAAATTATGAGTAATACAGCTAAGAAACGTGGTTACAATTTCAGGCTGCAAGCACTATGGTATATACTTGTACTTCTACACTAGGAATGTCGTGCTCCGTTTCATTTTTTGTATTACCAGAAACACCTTACCATGCTACTGACAAACTCAGCCAAGAGTGATGCTGGGCAAGAAGGATATCATTAATAACTCAGCATCAAAACGGCATCATTTAACAAAAGCAGTTGTACCACGTCAAGTGTGGGGCAAAATTTTAGCAAGTTACTCAAGTTATACCCCCAGAGGACATATCCATTTACACTCATACATAAGAGTATCTCACTTAAGAAGAGGAACAGACTATACATGTATTCATTATTATCATCCAATTGCATTTTTAAGTGGTTGTATCAGTATAACTATTTCAATACATGGTCCCAGCCCAGACAAAGAAACACACACACATTCTTACATAGTTGAGCCGTAAGAGATGAAAAGGGGAACAGAAAACAAATAAAATATACACAAATACGCATAATTAAGAAGAGAAGGACGTATTCAGGGCATTCATGGCTGCACAGTATGCACCAGTAATACAAGAAAAATGAGAAAAGGAAACTATATTCACATGATGCACACAACTCCCTGACACTAACACACACACACACGTGTAGTCAGGCATGTGTATGTATATGTATCCACCCACATACAGTGACAAATACACTCAGTTTTATTTAGGAGTAAGTTAATAACAAAGTATGGAATACATACATAAACGCTGCTAAATTAACCACATTTAAATACTTGAAAATGACCATGTACGTCCACATACGGATCCTATATATGCATATACTGTTTGTGTATGCACATACAATGTGGCACACTATGAACATATGTATGCAAACATACATAGGCTCTCGTAACCATAAGCTAACTGGACATGAATGTAAATGTGTTCAACTGCAGCTCTGAATCCCAGCTCTAAAGCACTTCATAATAAAAATCTTCCTCCTAAGTCATGTAATGTAACTTCAGATATATTTGAACTTACCTAACATATTTGAAGCTATTTTCAAGCCATCGAAGAACCAAAAACGTGAGGACCAAACATTCTCCAGAGTAAAACACAAAAGAGCACAAACAGCAATCACCCAGTATCTGTGGAAGAAAAAACACAACCAAAACCAGAACAAACCCAAAAATCTGGTTACACACAATTTTCTCTTTAATTATTTATATATTTACATCAATAGCTATTACAGTTCAGATTAAATGACATACTGTTCTCATTCAGAAATATAAAGTCTTGCAGGAATACTACTGGGCCAGACAAACTTTAATCTGATATGGCTGTTCCTATGTTGTCATTAAATCTAATAGAAACTGAATGATTAAGCCTAACACAACACTAAAAAGAGGCAGGCAACGCTCTCAAAATTCACTGTAGCTGCTGTGGCTCTACTTTACGTAAGAGATTAAATGATTGCTTTAGGGCTTTTTTTTCTTACCTCATTTTCTATGAAAGCAGCATGCACTCCAACTTCTTTTTCTTCAGTAGAGGGCAACATGACTGATTCATCAGGCAAAATTTGTGTCCAATGCCCAGAGGAATTCTCATAAAATGATGTATTTTCATGTCCCATGCTCTCCCACAAAAAGACACATGCTGTAGGAGTAGTCAGTACTGCCTTTCTGCCATCTCCAGATACATACAAGTACAATCTCATTGAACACTCTACGGAAAAAGAAAAAACAACAAACACAACGATATGCCAGAATAGCTTCTGCTCCTCTGTTAGATTTAGATTTAAAAAGAAAAGAGAAAGGAAATTTCTCCTCTATCACAACAAATCCAAGCTGCCACCTTAAGTATCTTTCATTTCTAGCTTTATCACTGATACTAGACCCTGGGCATCAGTAATGTCAGATGGGATATCCATTTTTATGTATTTTATGAATTATCTTTCCCACAAGACTCAACAGTTGTTGACAGTTGAGTCAGTTTATTTCCATTTATTTCCAACCATTATTTCCAATAGTTGGTTTATTTCCAACCATTACAGTTGCTGAAATCCATCTTTCATGAAAACTATTCATAAATGCCTAAGTGCTCTACTGTCTACTACCTCCAGCTCCCAAATGCACCACTGATCTTCCCTGAAATGACAGAATTGCTTGTACAACACTTCACTTTACAACCTGATATCAGTGAGATTATTCAATACACAACAATATTTGATACTTAAGTTTGAAATATGTGTCTTCACATTATTCTGTCCAGCTAGCATTTTTCATAAAAACCTACCCACAGAATAAACTTCAAATTACGTGTATAAGTTTTACATCAGATGAAGTCTGCTCAAAGGCACTGATCACCCAGTAAGGAACGCTTTTCTGCAGTTAAAACCTAACCATTAAAAAAGAAAGTATTTACTATATTTAAAAATTAATTACTATTTACAGGAGATTACTAAATGCAAAAAAATACATCATTCAAGTGACAAAAAGGCCTTTTGTCAGAGCTTAGCTAGCACGTAAATCATACAAATCCAAAATGATGTCAGAATATAACCTTTATTTGTGCAATAACAATTAACAAAAGGAAAACCACTTTCATTCTATTCCATTTTTTAAAAGACTAATTGAAAAAAAAACCTACCTTGTGCTGCTGCAACTACTTTCCTAGACTCTTCGACTGCTGGGACAATTTTCAAGCAGTCCTGATCTTTATTCCAAAGAAATAGCTCTCCTGTTGTAAGTACTCCTGCCAACCAAGCACCTGTGTTCATCAGAGGAGAGATGTTTTGAAGGACACTACTGTGAAGTACCTAAAATTACTTCCTTTACATCTTAGCCACAGTTCTAAAGCTGACCCAGAACTGGCAGATCCTTTAGGTATTCTACCTTTCTAAACTGTTCCAACTAAAATAACAGCAGTTATAATACTCAAGATATTATACTTAACCATTTCTTGATGTTGTTAACACGACTACATTTTTCAACAATGACTGCAGCCGAGGGATTTTCTTCTTTGTCTTCCCTGATGCCAGGTTAATTTCATTTATATGTTTATCATCGAGAAGAAAAACAGCCTCTTTTTCCTGTTGAAAGAAAAAACAGTATGTCATTTTCTTAAAATGTTACTTTCTATGTAAGCCTGCAAAATAATGAAGAGATAAAAAGTACTAGGGAAAAATAATATTTAAAAAAAAGATAAAGATGTTACAGCTGCAACTACCATATTAACCTCAATCTCTGGCATATTTGCTTTACAGTACAACATCATACCTAGCACCAGCCTACACTGATGATGAATGTGGTTCACAGGTTTCAAACTATCAAACTAATCTTACAATCATTATTAAAAAGGACTTCGAAGTTCCTCAACTGAAACACCTGCCAACAAACGACAACAGAACGACAAATTAGACACTAGTTTTCTCACTTTGTAGTGTTTTACCTAATGAGATTTATTTCAGTAACTCTTACGTGGGGTACATTCAAATGACTTCCCGAGGATGCTTTTATCCCCCCGCCCAGCAAAGGAAGTGAAAAGTACTAGGTGGTTAAAACTCTGCCAAGAGTAGGGGGTTTTATTCAAATGGAAGTTCGTTACACCTACCTGCCCAATCCACGAGATGCGAGGCCATGGTTTTCTTTGCTTGATACACGTACAGATGAGAACATCTAGCTTAATCTCCATTTTTATCAAACCTCTAGGTAACCATTATAAAGAAAAGCAAACAGTTGCTTTTTCACGTATCTACAGGGAATTCGAAGAAAGCAAAAAATCAAACAAGGCAGTTTTTATTATCTGGGGGCTGGGAGTACCTGGGGGGAACGCAGACACGAGCCCTTCCCCGCCGCAGCTCCCTGAGGAACAGCAAGGGACGGGACGCTCACCTGCCCGTGTTTCCGACCCAGCACTGCCATCCTCACCCGCGCAGCCCGCAGCCCGCCCGCGCTTCAGCCGCGCGGAGCCCGCGCCTTCCCCAGCCCGCAGCGAGAGGAGCCACAGCGCAACGCGCCTCGCTGCAAGCTCGGACCGGGGCGCAGACGGCGAGGGGGACGCCCCTCCGCTCCTCCTCGCCGCCGGGGAGCGGAGCGGAGCGGCGCGGCGCGGGCCGGGCCTCCCTTCCCTCCGCCAGGCGCCACCCGCCACAGCCCCACC
>Ga0065711_1027546_pt1 | contig 48233 bp, 23 predicted proteins | sample Hoacrofraction12_FD_59098 | JGI IMG/M metagenome (GOLD analysis project Ga0065711, IMG submission 59098) | Hoatzin crop microbial communities from Cojedes, Venezuela - Epithelial fraction 12 v2 (version 2) | ecosystem: Host-associated > Birds > Digestive system > Esophagus > Crop | place... | reverse complement strand
CAAGATCCTGTGCAGCCTACTGTAGGTGACCCTGCTTCGGCAGGGGGGTTGGACTAGATGACCCACAGAGGTCCCTTCCAACCCCTGCTATTCTGTGATTCTGTGATTCTGTGATTCTCCTGAGAAGTCGTTGTGGTCAGTCTAGGAGGGCTTCAGTCACAGGCTTCTTAAGAATAATTGGTGGCACAGTGTTAGAATTAACACTTTAACAATGTTGTTGAGGTATCCCAAACAGTGGTTCAACAAGCTCACCTCATCTGCCTCTGGGTAATTTTAATGAATGGAAAAATAATCTTGAGTGGCTTTAAGTTTTATTGTCAGAGGCATCTATGCTGTTCTGAGATTGTAAAAGGGTTGATTGACTTTACTGTATATAGATAGATGTGAGTCTGCAATACAATCTCAATGTATTCACTAGAGAGTCACTACAAAGATATGATTGTTACAGAAAGGTATTTCCCTATTCCCCTTGCACTTTAAGGCTTTTTCACTTTATGAACAGTTCCAGCTGTTCAAGGACCTGCTCTGAAAAGGACCGAGCCAATCATAAATAAACTTACAGATTATTTCCAGTTATTTTCACTTCCTGGAAGTCAGAACTTAGAATTTCCCATTTTTCCTTATTTAGAAATGCTTTTATATATGACTGTTTTTGAGATCTCTTCTATATTGAATAACAGATGCTAAAATAAGTGGACAAAAGAACAAATATAAGCTTTCCCGACAACAGAAATCAGGGTGTCACACCAAACAACTATTCTTTTGCTTTCTCTCCTTCTCTGTGTTTGTGCTTTAAATAGAATTGGTTATCTTATCATGAATAGCTCAGTAGGAAAGATTAATCACTATTTGTGAAAATTAAAATAAAAAAAAAAAGTTATAGTGACAGTGACATTCTTGTTAAGTTTTTTTTGAGGTCTGTAAACTCCTTGCCTTCTGCATAGGCATGTACATCCCAGAAATACAATACTTTTTATAAAATATGTAAATATGTAGTTTGCTAAAGCAGATTTATACCATTAAAATTTGGAAGACTAAAAAAAAAAAATTTTAAATTAAAAAAATAATTCAATGTCAATACGTTTACTTCCTAAGCTTTTACTTTGACTGCTTGTAGGAATTACGGTTTCTTAGGTAGATAATTAATACAGAAGCACTCAAAGTTTCTGTAAAGTGTTGAAATCTCATTACTGTTGTTTATTACACCAAGAGGAAAAAATAGTCCTTGTTCCTAGGGTCTTACAGACCAAAAGTTATGTTAGCACTACATGTTATGATCAAGGTCCTATGCAGTTGCAATTAAAATAAGTGGCATTTCATATAAATCCAAAAATATCTATAAAATGTGTCCTCGGGGGCTATATACTCAGAGTTTATACCAGAAAAATCCCACCTGCTACTCCTAAGAAGTCCTATTCACAGCCTGGTAGCTACAGCTGTACTTAATGATAGCTTATCTTCATCCAAACGTGTGGATCAGATGACTAACCAAGCACCAGACAGTGCCTGGAGGTATGGCAAAGCTCAGAAACTTCAGACTGACTTAAAAAAAACACAAAAGCGCTTAAAAAAAGCCTCCTTGTAAATCCTTCAAACTCTACAGGAAATGATAAATAAGTGGTAGAGTGACAAGAGTAGCCAAAAGGTCCCCCTCTTATTCTTAGAAAGACCAATATTATCCATCTGGGGAATTTAGACTCAAAATGTCAGCTCTTACATGTTGTTACATCTCATTGGCTTCTTCAGCGAGACCAGCATATAGACCCTAGATCTGAAGCAATACTTTTGTAAATTCATAATTCTTTACAGTGGTCCAGTTACAAATCCTCACTTATCTCTGCACCATGTTCATGCACCGCTCCTGATCTCTCACAAGGGACCCATTTAGTTGTTCCGGTTTAGTTGGTCTGCACAGGATTTGTCAAGTCCGTAGCAGAGCTGACCTGCTCAGGCGCTACCATTAATAATCTTTTTAAGCTTTTGCTGATAGAGCAGTTTCCACACAACAAGTTTTTAACTCAGGGACGCTTGCATTTGAAGCTTTTAAACTGGAATAATTTTCCCAGTAGCATCTCTATATGACAGGTAGATGATAACAACTTGTGTAGGAAAATGAACATTCTTGGTATGCGAAATACGGTGTCCTGTTCTACGACCTCCACTGAGCCATTCTGTGACGGAGAGTAAGCCATTTAGCGTGACGTTGGATTAAATGTTTAATCTCTTTCAATGCAGTAGTTACTCTGTATTTAAAAAGAAAATACAGATTACTTACCCATTGTTGCATGGTATATTCAGATCTCCGGACTAAAATGCACTGTGTGAGTGGAAGCATTGCATTCATCATCACTGCATATATAATGAAAAGACATTCACAGTAGCAATTTCAAAGGTAGGTAGTGCCTTTATTAGGCTTTTAGGAGATCAAGGTTTCCATTTGAGTACTACCTAAGCAATTTTCTAAACATTAGCATACTGTGATGTCCGTGTCATCACATAATACTTTTTTTTAAATAAAAAATGCTGTACTATACATTATTAATAATGTTAGCTATGATTTGAAAAATGTCTGACTGTTCCTTAAATGAAAATCAGAAAAACTACTCTAGTGGCAGTAAGTTAAATATTTAGGTGGAGAGAAAAAAGAAAAATAACCAAACAGGTGATTTTTTATCTTCAGGACTTTGACTTTAGCATCCTTGCTTCTTTTAGCTGTTTCCGTGTGAAGACAACAATAACCTATTTGCATAAGCAACACACAGGAGTTTTTTAAAGTGTAAGCTCCAATACACCTTTCTTTTAAATTAAAATATATATATATATTTGCTTGCTTCTTGATTAAAACAGAAATATATCTGAAATTTGTTGTGTAATATGTTTTCTGTCTACTTAGAGAGTGTCACAGACTTTACAAATTCTACAACATGCTGTGGCACAGTACACTGCAGAAGTTCACACTTTATTTAAAAGGAAAAAGCAGATAATCTACTGTTTTGAATGTTTTTTAGAAAACAATGCCAAACTCTGTTTGTATGTTTGGGGGGTGTCATCCTGGGGCTCACAGGGTGTAAACAGTGAATCACTTTTCAAATAACTTTATAGGTAAATACAGTTAGTTTTTTAGTATTTTTGTCCAGTTGTTTAGCCATTATGCTTAGCTATATAACCTTATATTTATTCTATCAATTGAAGTGATTAGATGCAAGAATAAAAATACCTTTTGACATTGAAACAGTTACACCTGCTGCTTAGATATAGCAGGTATAGTGTTAGCTAAGGCTTTGACCTACCAAAACATCAAAATCTGTCAGTGAAGTGACAGACAGAAAGAAAAATGCAGGCAGGAAAGAACAATGTTTATTTTCAGAGCTGGAAAAGAACGCAGATATTTTTAGGCTGGTGGAATTTAAAAACACAGTTTAAACTTTTGAAGTTTCTTAAAGTTTGCATTTAACAAGTTTAAGCATTGAAATTTATGTAATGAAAATCTTAATGAAATTTCCAATTAATTAATCTCATTTTAATAGTGACTTCCTTAATGCCTATTTAGGCTTCTTTTTGTATCTATGTAAGTATTTGTTATACTGTAAAGCACAGAATCCCTGTCAAATCTCCCTGTTACTGAAATGCCAATCTATAGTTCTCTTCAGGGAATATAGCAAATGCAAATGCAAAAAAAAAAAGTGTATGAAGAATTATACATTTTTTCCTTTCTGAAGATTCTGAGGTTGCTAACCATATTTCAGCGCGTTATACAGGTCAGTCCATCCATCACTGAAACACAAAGTGGCAGCTGCTCAGGAGCACATACCTGTATTTCCCTTCTTACACTGCTGAGCAGAAAATGCTGCATCCAGCTGAGATTGCAAGGAGAGTTAGGAAGACAGAAGGTAATTACTCAGGGTATCTTGGGAATAACACTTTTAATCCTGTGAAAAGTGTTATGGGATACTTAGTGACCCACATGGTTAAAGTGTCCTTCACACCTATATTCCAGCTAGAAGCATTTACCTCAATGTGGTCTGTTTGGACAGTTTTTTTGGTGGACTGGAGAAACACTGTGCCTTCTGTGAGTTTAGTTTCCATCTTGGCCTTTTTAACTGCACAAACCCATGAAATCTATCCAGGAACCCATGAAATTTATCCAACAATTTTGGTGAGCCAGGCAGGAGACTTGAGGAATTCGAAAGATAGTAATGGAGAGGTAATGGGCAAAACATGGACTGAATAATGTGAAGAGAGCGGAATAATTGTGGAGAATTATTTTGTTGTAATTGTGGTGAAGGGACGATGGGTGGATTGTGTGTGAACTATCCACTTCCGTTTGGTGCAGTGATGATGTTATTTTGGTTCTGGTGTGGGGATTGCTTCTTTTGTTAATGTGTCTGAACTTTGTGAAGATTGTGTGATGAATGTGGATTTTATGGATAATTCGTAAATATGTGATTCACAGAGGCGAGGGGTGGAATGTTATGGGTTTGTGTGGCAAGGTTTTGATAGCAGGGGGGTTATAGGGGTGGCTTCTGTGAGAAGTTGCTAGAAACTTCCCCCATCTCTGATAAAGCCAGTGCCAGCCGGCTCTAAGATGGACGCACTGCTGTCCAAGGCCAAACCCGTCAGCGATGGTGGTAGCACCTCTGTGATAACATAGTGAAGAAGGGGAAGAAAAAAAACTGCGGTGAAACGGCAGTGAGGAGAGAGGAGTGAGACGATGTGAGAGAAACAGCTTTGCAGACATCAAGGTCAGTGAAGAAGTAGGGGGGAGGAGGTGCTTGAGATGCCGGAGCAGAGAGCCTTCCCTTGCAACTTGTGATGAAGACTGTGGTGAGGCAGTTGTTTCCCTGCAGTCCTTGGAGGTCTGCAGTGGAGCAGATATCCACCTGTAGCCCGTGGAAGGGACACCATGCCGGAGCAGGTGGATGCCCAAAGGAAGCTGTGACCCCGTGGGGAGCCCGCGCTGGGGCAGGCTTCTGGCAGGACCTGCAAACCCGTGGAGAGAGGAGCCTACACCGGAGCAGGTTTGCTGGCAGAGCTTGTGACCCCATGGGGGACCCACGCTGGAGCAGCCTGTTCCTGAAAGACTGCACCCCGTGGGAAGGGACCCACGCTGGGGCAGGGGAAGAGTGTGAGGAGGGCGAAGCAGCACAGACAGCGTGTGAAGAACTGACCACAGTCCCCATTCCCCATCCCCCTGCGCTGCTCTGTGGGAGGAGGGAGAGAAACGGGAGTGAAGCTGAGCCCGGGAAGAAGGGAGGGGTGGGGGGAAGGTGTTTTAAGATCTGGATTTATTTCTCACTATCCTAGTCTGATTTGATTGCGAATTAAACTCCTTTTTCTCCCCAAGTTCAGTCTGTTTTGTCTGTGACAGTAATTGGTGAGTGACCTCTCCCTGTCCTTGTCTCGACCCTCGAGCCTTTCATCACCTTTCCTCTCCCCTGTCCAGCTGAGGAGGGGCAGTGATAGAGCGGTTTTGGTGGGCACCTGGCATTTATCCAGGCCAAACCGAAACAGATGTACAGTAAGAATATGTAAAGTCTTTCTAAGGTAATCCTGCTTTAGGGATGAAATTGCATTAGGACTTGTCTACATAAAGGCAATCAGGAAAGTTAACCCAAGTTGACTGAAGTCGTGAATTCAGAGCACCATAATTAAAGTGGATTAGTGGATACACATCCTGAATAAATTAAATTAAACCAAATGCAAGCCTTTTTAATTCTGAAAGAGAGTGTCCAGACAGGAGTTTAATATAGTTTAACTAATCAATTTTAAAAGTTAATCTTGATTGATCCTGATTGGTGTCCATGAAAGCAAGACATGCAAAGGTGTATGTCTGTGCATGTGGGTGAATGCATACAGAATCTCAAATGCCACATAATTAATAAAATATAACTTTGTTCATTTACATTTTCCGTTTCACAGACTATACTGATTAGATGTTCAAAATCAGAGAAGTGGTCAAGATAAAAGAGTTCCATGCTTCCAGAGATATTAGGTCTCTAAGAATAATGAACTTTTGAGGTCAAAGTGTATCTAGCAAAACATTATTCACTTTTGTGTGTGGATCAATCTCATTAAGCTTCCTGCTCCTTTTAATAGGTGTGTTAGTCTACAGAGGCAACATGAGTAATGATCTATGCAGAAAACTTTAAGCAAAGTAGCGCTATACACAATAAGTAAATAAATATATAAATAAAATAAAACTTGAACAATATGTCACACACATACTATTCCTTACATACAGCAAAATCTGCCCTCAGTGCTGCAGCTATGTCTTCAAATAGAGAAAAAGAGCTGGGGAAAATCAGAGGGAATAAGGAGTTGAGGTAGAAGGACAAAACAGATTGCAAGAATGTTTATAGCCTCCTGTTTACTTTTAATTTCCTGTTTTATTTGCAACATATATTCACTTTCCAGCTTTTACTGCTGAAAGCTTCCCTTCCTTGGTTACATTTTCAGCACAATTGGAAGTGTACTACACTTGTATTGCCTCGCTAAAAATGATCCTTCATACTTATATAGTGGCTTACACAAAATTTGTTATTGCAGTTTCTACTTTCTGAATACTATTAATTATTATTCATAATAATAATTTCCTTTTAGTGCAAAACTTTCCTCAGCTGAAAAAATTTACCTGAGGAAGCAAAATTTATATGCTGCATGGCTAAATTAGTCATAACATGAGGAGCTTAGAGTGAAATGAATGATTTATCATTTTATGATATTTCCTACTAATGTCAAATTCATTATTCTTCTCTGGTGCAACAACTTACAGCAATGAAATAATGCAAATAAGAAATTTATTCTGAATGACTGCAAATTTGAACCAAAACTCGGGGGCATTTCATGTAAAAAGGGAATATTGTCATATGCAAATATATTAATTACCAAATATAGAGTGGGTGAAAGAAAGGACATTTTGCTTCCTGGGCAGAATGTTAATATGCTGTACATCTGTATGACCTAATCATTAAAGATAACAGTAATGTCTAATGTGGGAAGTTTAATACTCAATAGTGTGAACAATGGGAAAGGTCAGATATCTAATTACAGATCTTGTCATTGCTAGAAGAATTTGTAGGAACGATACTGGTGAAGTCTGTTTTCGTACTGATTTTGTGCCTGGCCCCAGTTTTTCTTTCTGTATTTGCCAGGTTCCTCATTGCGTATTAGATCATCCTTAAATTTCTTAAGAAAATTGTAATCTCACTGTTTGGGGCTAAAATGTCAGTTAGTTAAAAGTGAGTAATGTATTAATTCATTTACAGCAGAACCTTTTAGCATATAAATCAATTTCTAGCTTTTAGTCTGTGCAGTACATTTGCTTTAGAATTATACAAACTGAATAAGAGAAATGTTGAGCTAAACTGAAATTCTGAACTTTCACCTGGTAATTATCATTACTGAAATTTTAGCCACATTAGCCTGTTTGTAAAGCCATTTTTCTGTAATATTTTTTAAAAATCTGATTCTCAGATTGTGTTTCAACTGTGTATATTGGAACAGTTTCCAGCTTCTCTTTTCAAATAGTGTCTAGGTTGCATCCTGCACTTCTGCAGGCAAGACTGGGTGGCGTGCAATCTGTTCTCTTTGCCCTGATTTCTATGGAAATGACACAGAGATGTGTCAGCCCAAAGTGGTCCACAGCTCATGGAGAGTTCAAAATTGTGGGACAACAGACCTTCATTTGCTGTACAGATTCAATAAATGCTTCCTTCCTTCAGAAGGTGACTTTTGAGAGTATTTGGTCTGACTGTTTCCAGAGCACTCAGAGACTGGGATCCACATCTATGAACTTGGTTAGGCTAGTTAGGCTTTTTCTTGTAGCAGGTCTGGAGAGTGTTATTTCAAGGAGAAAGTCATAACAGCTTCTATGCTGAATTTTCAATCAATAGTAAATATCAGATACAGAGGTACATGAATACTTTTTGGTCTTTGAGGGTCTTCGGTATAGAACTTGTGAGTATAGAAATACCCTGTGCTATTGGGTAATTGTCTCCATTTAAGCACCGAAGTTCCTTTTTTAAAAAAACGTAACAGAGATTACAGGTCCCTTCTAAATCACAATGGGAATTTAGTACTGTTTTTCTTTAGTACTCTGTCCCTTTGCTATCATCTGAAAGCTTCCTAGTGCCTCACACTAACCTACCTGGTGGGAGACCTGGGCTTTGCCCTCTGCAGTACGCGAGCTGAAGCCCGTACCTGCCCCCTCTCTGCTCCAAGGTGGGAGTCCTCATTCACCCATGATGGATGATTTTTTTTTTAAGGCAAGACTGCAAAGTAGCGTGTCCCAACACGAAGAGGCACAAAGGAACATGTGATATCCTAGGCCAAGTTTTAGAGTTATCTCATTAGAAGTGAGTTTTGGAGACTGCAAGTGGATGTTATGCAACAGGATTGATACACACAATCCAGACTTCAAATAAATATGTACAATGAATGCTTTTGCTAAGTATGTGTTGAACTTTTTGAAAAATGCTTCCTTTTAAGTAAAAATCTACAGTTTTAAAATCTTCAGTAGACTTCGGTGTCATTTAATCTCATGTAATCTCATATAAAATCTGGTTTTGTGTACTGTGTGCTAGCTAATTAAAGAACAGTTAAAACAAGGACAGCAGCTATTTATTTTTTGATGCTTTAAGCATATTAGGATATGTTAAGCACTTAAAACTATGTTGTTCAGTGTGACACAGAAGAATTAATTTTCTCCTTTGCCATATTTCTATTTTCACAAGCAGAAATGAAATGAAAGTTTAAAAGAGAGATTATGTCAAATAGGCTAAAATTATATCAAACCTTGATGGCACATGAAGCCAGAAATTTTCCTAAATAGAAAAACTAAGAATTCCTTAGAGATCACAGAGTGCTAGGCTAAAATGAAGGCATTGCAGCTAATGTCCCATGTGCTTTGGTAGGTGAGGGCAATGTAACAGCCCCTGTGAGACAATTAGTAGGCAAAACAATTTGGAGCAGTTTTGTGGTTGCTCTGTCTAACAAAACAAATTAGACTGTAGCTGCCCAAGGGATCTAGACAATACAAAAGTAGTCATGTTTTTCTCTATTTTCTCCTTCAGTTCTGACCAAAAATTCTGCAGATGTACTCAGAGGTCTGTCCAGTAGTAATTAGATTAGCATGGTAATTGGACTGTAACTCCATTTATTCATGCAAATGAAGACACTTTTTTTCAACCATTTATGTTCTTTTGAGAAATAGAACAGCTTATTTGGTATCACATTTACCTTTTTTTTTCAAGCGGTCAGATTTTTCGATAGGTGAGAAAGTTCTTTGCAGCTCAAAGTTTATGTCATTATATATAAACATAGAAATTATTTTAAAAAATTTAATCATCTTGTAAATCACTATTTTCTAATCTTTGCTGAAAGATATACTATGTCTCAATATGAAGGTAGCAATATATATATATATACACACTTTATATATATACTTAAATGTATAAAAACTATCACTTTGGGAAACTGTGTGAGGCAGTATCCTTTTTCCTTGGAATTTCCTCATTTCAGTTAATACCTGCTCATCCTGCAGATGTATCTCACAGCCAACAGCCAACATTAGCCTTATTCATAGTTTTTTCAGTTCTGTTTTGGTTGTCTTTTACTTTATCTAGATCAGACATATTGCTTGCCCCATTTCCTTAGTTTATGGCATGTACCCAGCGTGACTTACAAAGTCCTGTACCTTTTCACTGAAAGGTGATCTGATAAGTTTTAAAACAGAAGCAAATCTCTTCCAGGAAACCTGATTTGCTGAGCTGAACTGACAGTACTTCAGTTACTTCACAATACGTACTTGTTAGTATCTATCTTTTACTTATTTGCCTTTATATAATTTATAAATATATCTAGGATTGGATATTATTTAGCGTACAAAATGAGCTGATAATGCATGAGCAAACATGCACACATCACTTACTGGATTTTTGAAAATTATTCTTTCTGTGAGGTAAGGCTTGCAATAAGAAGCCTGATGCTGTACTGCACCAATGCTAGTGTTCCTTATGGATCCCAGTAAAAAAAGGTACTCCGTAAGGTATTGATTAAAATATGATTTATTGGAGCTATCATGAGAAACAGAAAGAGGATAGTAACTTGTGTCCCTTCAGATGCTGGGAACCCCGAACTGTGCAGCTTTTGGGCTCTACAGTCAGGGCATGGCACACTGCGCGAATCCTGTCCACGAAGGGGTGCAAAATGTTGTGGTCTTCAGACTTTTTATAGTATTTTCTTAAGATGTACACAAATCTGAGATAGAGACAAGGGTATGATACAGGCGTCATTGCCAGGTGCCAAGTGGGAGCACGTACAGGTGTGTTCTTCATAAGTTTATCCTGTGTCCAACGCCTGCTCTGGTCAACAGCTATGTGGATCACTAAGTCCACAAGGTACAATGGTCTTCGAGGTAGGATCACTATATATGCCTTTCTTGTAAGTGTGTTTTGTTCTTTTACCATTCCAGAAGAGAATCAGCACTAATAGTTCTTGTTAAATTTGTTGAAGGCTTTTGTTTTCCCTACTGTGTCATAATATATTTAATGCTGGGAAGAAGAAATATGTAATAAATTAGATAAGCAAGCCCAAATATGAAGGTTGATATCCATGAATATCATTTGGAAGGGCTGGGGGAGGACTTTTTCCTTTTTGTATTTATGATTATGTATCAAGTAAGAAAAAATAAAAAAAATAGAGAGGGTGATCACCTATTTATTTCTTAATCAGTAAAATTAGATGTGCCTTTTACTCTACTTTAATATTATATATTTGGCCTAACCTGCAGTTCATGCATTTCTGATCTGACTTCCTCCTCAGCATTATTGGTATTGTTAGTATGTAATTAGCTGCAGTCTTCTGTGACAATAACTATTGGGTTTTATTTCCTCAGCTGACATGCAGATCTGTACACATGCACGCATTTGCGTGCACACACACACACACATATTTCAACTCCAGTTGGATGAAACGGACTTTCAAATTATGGATTGCCACCTTCAACACGTGAAGGACAGAAAAGAAAATCCACCTGACAAAAATCTTTTGGATCTGTGAACATTTTATGGGAAGGAAGCCTGAAGGGAAGGTGTTTATTTTTTTGTTTTTTTTTCTTCCCACTAAAGTTTGTATTTTGATATAAGCATAGGCTGTAAAATTCATAAGCCTTCAAACTGCAAATACAGAATTCTTGCAGATGCAATACAAACAAATACTTAAAGTGGTAAAAATAGCAGAAATGGCAGGAAGAACTGCAGGGTAGAATTTAGTTGACAAAGTTGAAGAGGTTCTTGTGGAAGAACGTCATTTGTGCAAAGCATGTTCTGTGTGAGGAGAAAGAAGTCTGGCTTTGCCTCAACACCTTAACAGTTTGGTTTCTAGCTGGGAGGAAAATGCTGAAAAAGTTTGTAAGATATGTATTTCTAGCTGTGTTGAAACAGAGGTGGACATGTTGTCTGAGATCCGTAGTGTCTGTGGTATAAACAAAGCTATAGCCTTGCCCTTTTTAAAAGGTCAGGTGCAACATTTCCTAAGATGCTGGGCAAACTTGCAGAGCAAGAAAGGGTGAAGGGGGTGTTCAGAAGGAATGTGGGATGCACAGTACGAGACAGTATGGCTGTGTGACCAGGTTAAAACAGGGCAAAGAGGCATAAACACAGTAATCTGATGATGAGAACTTTTGGCACTCCAGGTCTCAAGCAGCAGAAGATGGATAACCTCTATTGTCCAAATTAGAAGAATGGAATTCTTTTCAGAATTAAAACTTGATAATCCCTCTATCTCAGTAGTAGAGGTTACCTGGCAAAGGATAAGTTGCTGACTGCACCACCCCCACCCCCAGTTCCCTGGGTGTAGTAAGTTCTTGAAATACAAACAGGATGTGTCACTTTGCTATTTGTCAGGGATTTTTGTGTTTTTTTGAAGTGCAGCAATGACTAGACTCAAACCAGGTTAAGGTTTTCCCAGCATACACACACTCACATGTAAATCACTGCTGATCACTCACATTTTATGCATCTCGGACATACTTTACCAGGAACTAAATGAGTGGGAACTGTGAGATTTAGCTGTCATTTAATTGCTATTTCTGTGAGCAGCAAATGAGCCAGCAACAAAGGAAATAGCTCTTCTACATACTGTAGAAGTTAAATGCATTTTTATGTACTTTACCAAGCAGGGAGAAATTTAAGTCCAGGCTTACGGCTTTGTTGCACTGATGTGAATACATATGTTTTATCACTAGTGAAAACTCTTCATCTCTCTTGAAATGTAATCATATTCCTTTCAGTGCTAGTAAGAACTACTGAAAACAAAGCAGCTGTGCAATTACACAATATTTTTTTTTCTCAGTGTAAAAAACTGGTTATGAAGTGTGAATTTCCCCTGTGCATTTTGCTGTTTGCCGAATTTGATTACTGGTGAATCCGGTTCTGTTTATTTGATCAAATTCGAGGGAACCAAATGATTTGTATTAATAATAAAGTAACTTCCAGATTTTAACACTGATCAATCTTTGCTAATTAGACTAGGTACTAAGGTAATTCAGTCACTGGTTACAGAAAGACACTGGGGGAGATGGCGTGGTGAGCAAGAGAGGAATGCTGAAGAAGACTCAGCAGGTGGCCAGGTGACAGATACGTTTCTCGGATGTTGTTGCTGGCGCTACACCACTGCGGACATCTCACGCTGTACGAGCTGGGGCACCATGTGCGCTCTGCTAGCCACAGGGCGGCAATGATCAAGAGCTTATTTTAATCAAAGTGACTGAAAAATAAAAGAAGGGCGAGATCTGAGCTTAGGGAATCTGCTTTGCGCCATCTCACTGTCTGCTGAGGACACCAACTGCCCAAAGCCATGCTCTGATAGCACAGCTGGGCCTTTTCAGTGGGGTCACACTCCTGAAACATCTGTCAGCAGTGTCTAGCTACAGGATTTCTGTAACCATTATATTAAACTGTACAGTTTTGCCCTTTTTCCTCCCCCCCACTGCGAAGAAAAGAGAACAAGGATGCTGGGACTGCTTCACTCTACACTGACCTCTAGAATCACAAGCCTTTATAATAAAAATGTCTTTCTAAAATCTTGTGCCTATAGCTACAATAGAAAAACCCAATGAAAACACATACAATTTGGTTTTTATAAAAAATGTTTTGAAGTGTGTCAGAGATATAAGAAATTAACTGTTTTAACCACATACATTATAAAATGCCACATTTAAAATATGTTGGACAAGTCAAAATGTTTCATTGTATCTTGTTTCAACATTAAACTGAGACCAGCATTTTTCTGTTAACACTCATTTTTTATTTTTTCCTTTTACTCATTATGTTGCAATTCAACCTTTTCTTTTTGTTTCTCTTTTGGAAATGTCTTGATAAGATTTAAACAACTTTTTTATTTGTCATTTTTTTTTTAAAAGATAGGTCAGCAGTAGTCTTTCCCTATAAATTTTTAGAAAAATTTTCAGAAAGACATTAATTACAAAATGTAAAACTGCTATGTTTCTTCAGCATTAGGTCCAGGCCTACAAGTAACCATGGGATTCACTTCATGACCATCCCACATCTCTTATGACTGCTGATAAACACAAAGCCAATGACTACTACCCATCAGAACTGAACAAAATCATGCATTCAAAGATGCGTTATAACAAAGAAGTTGTTAAAGCACAACAAAGCAAGAACCCTTTTGATGAACTTGACTCAGAGATGAAAAAGACAAAATGTCAAATAAAAAAGAAATTACAATATTAAAACTCTCACGTGCTGAAATTCCCTTCAATGCAAACTGTGTTATTCACTGTGTAAGTTCATGATTATTTCAATACTGCATTCAAAATGAGATACAAGTAAGATATACCTTTCACGATGACTTATTTTTTTTTTTGTCAGGTACCCTAGATTTAGGCATTCACTGTTCTGCTGTGAGACAACTCAGATCTGATAACTTTGAGGGAATAATAAAACATTGTTCATTTTTCCCATGGTGGGTTGGAATGAGATATTAAGGAGAATACAAAAAGAAGAAACCCAGTTAGTGTCTGTAAGAAATAGCTTCATGTGGAACGTAGTGGGAGAACGTGCAGTTAAAGGTAGTTGGTGAGTTTGTATATTATGATTTTGTTATTCTGTGTTTCATAAAAACATCTGCAACTTCGAATGAAGATTTTAAAAGGAAATCCAAGTAAATACAAGTGAGTGCAGGCCTTTCATGTCTGCTAAATACCTGCTATATTTAATGTACATGATTTTCTCCTGAGCTATATTTTATGCCAAAATCTTCTCAAACAGTAGGCTGTCTAAGGAACAAGCTGAGAGTAAAAATTGTACAGACCTGTACCAAGAAGAAAAAAAATGATAAGAAACTAGGTGTTTTGGAGTTCAAAAGGGGTCTCTAGAGCTTTGGCTGGTTTTTGAAAAATAGCTCAGCTTCACTAAGGAGATTTTGGAGGACTAACAGTGAAGATATGAGGCTTTTAATATGAACGCTATAAAAAAATGTATTGCATTAGTAGGAGTTCATGTACTGAAAATAAGCTGGAAGCGTATGTTTAGAGCAGAATTCTCATGAATAGTGAAACTACTAATTTTTTTTAGTCCTTTTAAATAAAATCCAGTAAATTTTAAATGGTGAATACATTATTCTTTCACAAGACCTATAGTGTTTTTGAAATACCTCTCAGAAAGTACCTCGTGCTGAGACTGATCTTGTTTAGGTCATATGTAAAATGAATCTGCAAAGAAAAAGAAAAAAAATAACGGAGACTAAACAAAAAATCTAGTGGTATGAACTTTGTCTTTTTTTTTTTTTTTACTTATTACAGTTTCAAATACCAATTAATAAAAAGCTACTGGAAGTTTCCAGGCAAGTGGCAGTCCAGGAGACTAGCATCTCCTCTCTATTCCCAAAACATGTACATCCGTAGCAGTCAAGGAGAGAGCTTATTCTGCTGCTGCTCACATGGTCCAAAGGGAGTTCACCCTTGGGATAATTAAAAATAATCCCTTTCTCATTCCATTCTCAGCCTCACTGTAGAGCATACAAACACAGACCTGCCACCTGACCAATGGCGTCTTTAGCCCAGTGTCCTCACTATCCCCTATTGGCCTCATCAGAGTGAGAATCACATTTTCCCAGTACAGACTTTTTCGCAGCCCATCAGGAGCAAACTTCTTTTAGGGAAATTCTCCTTCTTGTCAGTTACCGGTTTTCAAAAAAGAGGACTGTTCCTTTTTAGAAAAAAAAAAAATCCTCTTTGTGTTTATTACTATAATTCTCGACATTTCTGTGCCAGTGTGGCACTATTCCCATCCTCCTGCCGTTAATCTTGCTATTTCTACCTGTCTGCTAACCTAACATTGCAGAGCAGACACTCATCTTCCTAGAAGCTCTTCCCTGCCCTGCTACACTTATGTAAACAACTGCTGGAAAATATACCATTCATTTGTACGTTACTCTTATATTAATTTCTGGAGCCTTCTCTTTATTTCCTGTTGAAATTAGTGGCTTTATAGTTCTGTTTTCAATTTATGTAAAATTAAAATGTGATATTTAATGTAATCTTTAAGTGAAACATAGATATAGAGCCTGGAAGTAATGTCAGATCTGGAGTCAAGGTCTAGGAATTCACTGTGAAAAATTGGAAGTTTCCTCTTTGAACCATGCATTCTTCTTTCAGCATTCTGAGTTCTGTCCTGACATTTTTATTGCTCATTAATTTGGAAATCATATGACAATTTAATTTTAGTGGGGAAAACATTGTTAGAAATTAACAAGTCAAGGAAAAAAAGAGAACAGGGGTGAGAGGGATAGATAGAAATTTTAATAGTATGTTTCTCATTGGAAAAGACATACCATCCATTCAGAAAGCCATTTTTTATTTAACTTGTAACTCAGACCACCAATGTTAAGTCTTAAGGTAATGAAAAAGAGAACTTTTCTTTTTCAAAATTAAAGGTTTATTATATTCCAGGTCACATTTACCTTGGAAGTAGAGTTACTGGATGCTTAAAAAAAGAATTAAAAGAGCAAATATCTATGTGAAATATTTCTAAATTTTAGTAAAAGAAAATTATAAATTACCAAATTAATTTTGTTTGTTCAGGATTTTTTTACAGTTTGAGATAGCTGATCTCAAACTCTTTTAGGATAGGCAACCTTCCCAGCCTTTTTGGTTAGGGTATTATAAATGTCTGAGAAATAAAAGAAAAGCTAAGATAAAATTAAAAGTCAGTTTCTGATGAGCAATCTCTGTGTTCAGAACATTATAAAATAAGTAATGTCATGAAGTATTTGTTCTCTGTAAAATGTTTATGAAGCTTGATTAAAGTTTACAAGCAAATATTTGAAAAACTATGCTTGTCAGAAAACTTCAGATTAAACTCTGTATGTTAAGGTTTTTTCTGATGTTAGTGTAAGAAAAATGTCATGTTTAAGCAAGTTTGTCACAATGAAACATGTTAAAATAGGGTTCATGTTTTCTGAGAATGTTGTTCCTGGCATACTGTGCCCTGGCAAGATAAAAAAATGCAAGGTTTTACTTCACCAAGCAGCTGTTGGCCTCTCATTGAATGGTCACAATACATTTATTAGAAAAAAAGATTGCTGGAAAACAATAGAAGACACATAGAGTCAACTTGCATTTGAGCAAAATATGTTCCTTAACAGGTATATTTGCTTTTGGCAATATTTCTACTTTGCCTACCAAATCTGAAATACGTGCTGACCCACCTGCTGGACTGCAAAGCAGTGGTCTCAGAGAGATGACTCCATTTCAATGTTTTTTTTGACAAGGCCAGAAAAGGGTTCAAAAGTACTTGCAAGTATTTGGAAAAATTTTTTTTTAAGAAGAAGAGAAATATGGAACTTTTATCTATATATCGTCTATAGAATTAAAATATATATCAATCTCTGAAGTAACCCAGTTTTTTTCTCCATTAATCATTTGGCAGTGACATTCTATAAATTTGAACCATTAGGAAGTTACAAAAAGATGGGAAGTCAAAAAGGGGAATCACACTTTCAGAAATCTTGGGCTGGACTGTTCAAAAGCATACCAAGAAAGGAAAATACTAATGTTCAAGACTATCCTAGAAACAGAAGTGCGTAACTACTATACCTGATAAATTAATTCCCTTCTCTACTCCTTATTAATTCCCTTCTAGCTGTGATTCTGCAGGGTGGCTGGTTCTCCATCCAGCTCTGCAGGTGTTTGCCAGTGTCTGGAATCATGTCCATCCCCATATATATGACAAGATTGCTTTTTACCTCCGGGAGAAAAGCAGTGCCTGCTTCCTAATGTCATGTTAGCAAGGAACTGGTAGTCTTGTTTGTCCTTTTCCTGGGTAGTAGGTGTTTTGAGCTACTGTTATTTCTTTTTCCCATTTATTCTCATTCTGCAAATCACAATTGCAGAATTGCAGATTTTCTCAGATCCATCTAGGGACTCTGTTTAGTGACTTACTTGGTTACAAGGGAAGGTGTTATAAGCATTTAATGCTGATCATGCAATCAAGTGCTCTGCAGCACTCTCCAAAAATAGCTATCTCTTGCCATACAAAGAAATTATAATACTAACTTCATGATGTTCCCCTTTAATCACTTCTACAGTGTATTGTGGATTCAAATCTAAATGAAAGCCTGTCATTTTGATCATTACTTTAAAATGCTATCAACACAATAGAATTCGCTCAGTCATGTCTCGCGTGTACAGAGGGCAAGAAATTATTAAATTTAAATTTCTAAAAAACAGAAACCAAAATATTAAGGTGAGCACAGATTCATGCTGTAAGTCTTTATGCCTGGCCTAGACATATTTCCCCACCATTAATATTGTTCAATTACTTACGCTTTTTCTTACGCACTGTGGGAATACCTTCACGGCCACACAGCTTCACTATTCTCTTCTTCCCTGGGCACTCTTTGTGTCTCGGTTCAGGCAACACAGATGTAGAACTCCAAGAATACAAAGCTAGCGAAAACCCTGCTCCTTCCCCTGTATCCTCTGGAACTGGTACTGGGAACAAGAAGAGGTTCAAAGGCTAACAAGCTGCCAGTTGATGACAGCCTCTTCATCTCTTGCAGCCTCCATGTCGGGAAGACAGGCTGTCAGAAAGTGGTAAGTTTAACACATACAAGCAGTAATAATTCAACAGCCTCTGCCAAGGGACAGCATGAACTAGTCGTGCTTTCCAGCTAGAAAAACTTGCGAAGCAGTGTGAAAAAAGAAAATAGAAAGAAAAGGCAGTCGTCTTTAAATGGATAGTAACATGTATTATAGATGTGTTACTCCGAGGTGAAACCATACTGAATGATGGACGCACCAGAGACAGAATAGAAGAGCTTTTATTGCAGTTGGCACAAACATATATTAAGGAAGTATATATGGCCTGCTTCAGTGCTGACTGTTATAAGGATCTTACTGTGAAGATTGACATTGTCCAGGATTTAGTGACCACTGAATAGAACATATATATGTGTGTGTATATATATATATATAAATGAAAGACTAAAATGCAGCAACTCCGAGTACAGTAGTGAAAGGGTATAAGCGTTTGAGTGGTTTATGTGGAGGTTGTGTAGGCCAAATGTAGCCAGGAATAAACCTGAATTTTAGGACTTTGTCCTGAAAAGTTCATGCATTCTGTACTGGACTTATTCAGCAGTATCGGTCAGGCTCAGATTTAGAAAAGTTGAGGTCTTGCCCATAGACTATGAAAGAATGGACATTATACAAATTAAACTGAGAAATTTGAGCTTTCCTTGCTATAACTTTTCGTTTCAGAAATAGATTGTACATAAGGAATCAGTGGACAACCTTAACTTTATGACAGTTTTTCTGCAATTGAGTTAGGTTGTAATAAAAATATTGTTGTTATATTGGTATTATTATTACATCATTATGCACCGTTTTAAAAGGAGATAAAGTGAAATTTGGTCATTATTGATATGTTTCAATCTCTAGTATTTTTATATTAACTCTTTGAAGATCTTCACCAAATGTAAATGGATTAGCAACATATATGGTGTGGAAAGCAAAAAAAATTGAAAGGATCAGATCATTGCCAGTGCATGCTAAATTTTAAAATAATTACTCAATGTATTTTTTAAACTGCAAGCCAAATATAGATACTTACATTTCTCCAGCATTAAATTATGTTTGCTCATCACTAGCATGTATGTGCTGCCACAGAACTTCGTCACTTATCTGCCAATTTTGGCAACATGGCTGCAAAATCATCTTTATCCAAGAGCATCTTGCGGTAGAAAATTTCTCATTTATCAAAATACCTCTTCTCTCGGTTGCTCTCTATCTAACAGCTTGCAGCTGTAAACTTATATTTGAGTTCCTCTCTACAGTCCTGTGGATTTTCCCTCTCTGTCTTTCTTGTGAGTAACATACAAGAACTATTTTGGTATAGACAGTTTTCTGCTTGTCACAACACAAAGTAGAGTGAGGTCTTTTAGAATGATACTGATTTTTATAAACACAGTTTACAAAATTCTCCCTCATCTTTGTGACTAAAATCAGGGACACTGGCACTTTTTCAGCACTATTCTTAGAAAATCTGAAAGAAATTCCCAGCTGTTACACAGAGCACTGTAATTTTATACAAAAAAACACAGCAGTACTCCAACCATAAGTGAACTAAGACAGAAGAAGAGACCAAGGATCTTTTATCTGAGGGATCTAAAATTAAAATTACCAGTGGGCAGTAATCATTTTTACAGGGTCGTGTATGTGTGTATGTGTGTGTGTAAAAATTTGTCCACAATGTTATCTGGAGACAAGAAACAAGAAAACAGTCTGAATATCATGCTTTTAAAGAGGAGAATTTAGGTTACTACCTGTAGTCTTATTATTGTGCTCTCTTTTTCAAATGAACAGTTTGCCAAAACAGCTCTCCATCTTGCTAGGGTCATAGTATTTGCTCCTGTGCTAACAGACTTTGAATTTCTTCTGTATAACATTTGCAGGCTTTCCCTTTCATGTTTTGTTTTGGTGAGCAGCACACTGGAACAATCTTTTATCCGAGCTAAGAAATGACAAGCTATTTTTCTGTCACGAAAGCGTCTCTAGATCTGGTCAAGAAGAGCAAGTACAGGCATAAAGAATTACTTTATGATGGGGAAAAGAAAAAAAATATAATATGGTTATGAAGATAAATCTTTAAAAGGAAAGCATTTTTTTTTAAATCTTCATTTCTTTAACAGCTGCATTATTCTGTAGTCTTTAATTGCTTTATCACATACTTTCCCTACCCATGAAAGTGAAAAATACTACAACTTCATCAAATCTCAGTGGGTTTACATGAAACCAAGAAATAATGTTTCTTAGATGTTTGATCCCAGCCTTGCAGAGTGATAAAGTCTGCTGTCAGCTAAGGAATTCTCCAAACAGGGATTTTTTTTTAAATTTCTTTTTTAAAAGTGGAAATGTCTAGGCACATGACACTTCTAGCACCATTGTTCCATCTACTTCATAGGAAATACAAAGTTTATGAATAGAAATACATAGAATTCTGACATCAAAGAGAGAATCCTAGATATTCATTATCCCATAAACTTTACAGAAAGGTTTGCATGGTATAAACTTGATTTCGGCGTAGTAACAAAATTTATACAAATAATTGCAACTAATTTCAGATATAGTAATGTTATATAGCAACGCATAGTAAAATACAGACAAGCATTCTTTTGCCCTTTATTGGTCAATGTTCTTGCACATTTAAGAAAGCCCTTCAAAATTCGCTGCAGTTGATGGTTTTCTTTTGTTTATAGACATTTATCTACTTTGAAATCTGGCATGCGTAAATTGCACCTGAGTCACCCCAGTGAATGGCAAGCTCTCACTTTTTCACTCTCTATGGCTGATATCCGTACCGGGGCTGAAATTCTGGTGCAAATAGTTCTTACAATGTTTGCTGGTGGGGAGGAGGACATTCAGTGTGGTAAGGCACTGTCTTTATCTGATATCACCGGAGGTTCTGGGAGTTTCTTTAAATGATGAAAGACACTGCCTTAGAGCAAATTTGGTACAACGTAAGATCAACCAAATATCTGAAGAGAATGACACATAAGCAAAAGTGGAGACATGCATTGCAGTAGATATATTCTTAATTTAATAATTTTGCTATTAATGCAAGTGATGGAAAAAACTTTCTTTGCTTTTAAATGAGGGACATTTACTTCTGATAAGCTTCATTTCATTCTGTTAAATACCAACTTATCTGATTATTTGTTGGTGCTAAAACAGAAAAAACTGATCGAGATTATTTCATACTTCATAAAATGCTACTTGTACCATAACCTTCACAAAGTTAATAAAATGTTGCAGCATCTGATATGTATTGCCTTTAAATTGAGAACTTGTTAGGATTGTTCTTACTTGTATTCCCAAGACCTTCTGGCTAGTGTGTAAGCCCTGCACGTTATGAACACACATGATGGTGTCAACTGAAGGGTACTGTGGAGGACTCACTCATCACTACATCTTCTAGAACGTATGTGAATCTCATTGCTATTCTTTGCCGTGTTGTAGTTCAATGGTCATTTTCCCTCCTATGTTTCAGCTTATTATTGATGGTTGCATTTATTTTCTGTGCTGTATTTTAAGCAGTTGAGTTGACCTCTCTTCTCTGTCTCATGGAAAAGACCCAACACCTTATGATTTTTTATTTCCTTTTTCTTCTTTTTTTAATAACTATGAGTGAGGCACAGTAGGTTCTCTGTGGGCATACAGTATTTATTCCCAATCAGTTGTGTGGTGCTTTTTGTATCCACACCAATAAAAGAGCAGGACATGCTTTAACCCATGAAAATGTTGACACTTCTCAAGGGCCAGACCACTGCAGATGGTGGAACAGAAAGAAGCAGTAGGAGCAGCTCCTGTCATAGGAGTTTCCAAATGCTCTTTTGATCATCTGCTTTCATTGCACTCCCCTGTACCTAGCTCTGTCCCACTGGCTTACATCACTTCATCTGTCTCCATTTTATTTCCCTCTGTCTCCTTTTCCAACTGCTGCATCACGGTGGCAGAAAATGTATGCCCTGTAAGGAACTCCTCCATTCCAACTATCACATGTATCAACAAATCTTGTTATTCCAAGGCTGGTGTGGTTCATGGCGTCATCTGCCTGTGCCCACAGCCTCCCTCACTTCCTGTACACTTTATATACCCTAAACAGGCACATATAAAGAATGTAAAAATCCTCTGCTAATCCCTGGTTTTGCAGCTTCTGTTTGATTTTGCAGGAACTGTGTTTTCATTACTCTGTTGTCTTTCCTTTTCTCTGTGAGTTAATTAAAGTTAATTGATTAATTGGTACTCTGTAGCAGCTATCCAGCTGGAAAAGTATCACTGTGCAGAGTGATCATAGGTGTAGAGCACGTCTTATGTAAAAGGGCCAGAACTCCTTTTAAATTAGCTTTAGCAAGGTGCATTTTGCAGAAGAAACAGTTAAGATGGAGCACAATGTAACTAGTGAGAGGTTCTACCCAGCTTTTGCAGTGGACGCATTTGAACTTAGGTGTGCAGATGTAGCTCTGTCTGCATTGAAGCAACTTCAGGAATCAGTCTTCTTCTACTAAAAGGGTTTCTCTGGACTCTTGCACTTGGCATTGTCACCAATACAGCTTGCAGACTCTCTGGTACATGAGCCATTTTTACCTTTACGGAAAAAAATAAAAATCCCTTAGTAACCTTCGGGCTATCATTTTCCCAGTGAGGCAAAAGGGTCTGGGTACTTCCAGAAGTCAATGGTGGCAATTGAAATTGTGAGTTTAGAGTCCTACTTTAAATTCTATTTTCATGGTACAACCAAAGCAAATAATTTATTATGGATTTTGGAAAAAATTTGTGGCTTTTTTCAGTTATGGGGGTTTGCAAGTATATGTAAAATCCAGTGCTCCAGTGGAAACATACACATTACCAGTCATACTTTTGTACAGTATAAGAAAATCTTAAGGCAATACAATTAAATATTTTAAATTGCTAAATTTATCAGAATCATTGACTTGATTTGAAATATTTATTTTTCATGTCATTTTCTGATCAGTTCCAAAATTGTACATTCCTCTCCTGATTCAGAAATTTGAAAATACAAGTTCCAAATGATATTTCACCTGGGACAAAAAAACATTTTACTAGTGTTAAGATCTATTTGAGCAGTCAAGTAAACCACAAAACCCACCACAGAAATATTTGCCTGGTTATTGAAACATCTGTAGAAAGGAGGATTTACTGCAGTTAAGAATATGGTAGGAGGATGTAGATCTCATCACCTCTGTAAAGTTCTTCCAGTATCTCCCAGAGATAGCCCCCGAGTTTGATGGTTTTCTTTCAATCCACACACTAATGGGTTAGGTAACTTGTAGAATAGTTAGCGTTTGTGCCAAAGGTGAACTGGGAATTGAATTTGTCCTTGTTCACCTAGAAAATGTGGTATGTGATATGGTATATTCTGCGTCTCTGTAACTTACAGCAACAAGCAGGTCAATGAAAAAGAAATTGTGAAAATTGGGAAAATATGACAACTTATTAATTATTTATTTTAATAAGCTATAGGTTCACTTATAGTTCCTTTCTAAAACCATGGATTTGTGCCTAACTATGTCATATATATTTCAAGGTGTAGCATCTTACCTAACCTTATCCAATAAATGCATAATATCTGTTCTTTTATGTAGACGTGGTCATGAAAATATTAGTTCTCTATTAAATACAGAAAATTTGCTCCACCGTATGATAATGCAATTGGGTTTTGGTAGAAGTTGTTTATTAACACATTTTTTTGCTCTTATTTTATTTTAGGATATTCTCTAAAGCTTAAGTAATATATATTCAGATACAAGGCATGAGTTGGCATTTAAGCAAGCAATGATTATTGCTTTTTTCCAGATAAGCTGATCAGCAAAAGAATTTTACCTCATTCTTTTCAGCAGTGAACATTAATATTTACGGGTTTATATTTTTCAAGGCCAGTTACTTGTTAGGAGTACTTGGGAGCTTGTAAAAAGTTACAAGGAAATGCAACTTTTACAGCACAAAGAACTAAAGCCAGACCTCAATGTTAACATAAATAAAGCTTCTGACATCTAAGCAAAGGAGAAGATAGATTTGCATACAGATTACACGTAAAATGAATGCAGTTTATTTATTTAAAGGAGAGTGAAATCAGTTATAATACAATACAATAGGACAGCACTAAAAAAAAATCAATATTTCTCCTATTTACAGAATCTACTGTAAAAATTACCATTTAGAGGAAAATGCATCTTACTTTGGTAGGAAAAAAAATCACCATCACTACAACCACCACCATCGCCAAAAGCAGAAGATCATATAATTAAAATAAATTATATTTCCTTAAAGAATAGTTAAAATATTTCTGAATCTGGATAGAAATGCTTAAGCATTTGCTTAAGCAATGCCTTCTTCAGTTTGTTGGGGTTTTATCATTTTATATTTGGAAGGACATAGTTACATTTTTATTTATTAAGCCCATATATTTTTATTCAGCTGTATCTTCCTTCCAGACAGCAGAGATCTGCTTTCCCTGAGAAAACTTTATCTATCATTTGTTGGTGGTTCATGGAACAATAAACACAAAAGCGGCTTTATAAATTTGCATTATTGTTTTGTAGAGAACGGTAGCATGTGGAATAATAAATTAAGATGTGATAGATTTGTTGGAAATACGAGTCTCAAGATTAATTGATTTGGGAAGATAACTCTTAGTTTAAAGGCACAAATAATAATTTTACCAGACATTGTTGACTTCATTTTCTGAAATAAATTCATCATTGTCTAAATTCCTGAATATCAGAGAAACATTCACACACATATGTCAATGATGAGTTTATGAGGAGTGTACACCCTGCGTGCAAGTGGCTGGGATTTCTCTTTGTTCATCATCAATGCTCGTGATTAGTTAAAAGAATGGAAAATAATAAGTCTGCAGTATATTCTAGTGATGTCAAGCACAGCAAACAGCTCAAGGTGGGGACAACAACAACAAAAAAAAACCCAAAAACAAAACCCAAATGAAAACAAAACAAAAGGTATATTCAAGTGTGGATTTTTTTTACCACCAGGTTTTACTGTGTTTGATATTTTATTTCTATTTCAATATAACATTTAACGTAAGAAGCCAGTTTTTTTATGTTTTCCTTGTGGTGTGGAAGGTGTGGATAGGATTCGTTTGGCCAAATTTAATAATCTATAACTATGATGTAGCCACATAATGCTAGCTGTGTAGTCAATGGAAAAGAAGGCACCTCTAGAAGAAGGCTCATGCCACCCACAGACAGAAAAGTCAGCAGAGCCGCTGACTGTTTTTCTCCACCTCGATAATTACAAAAGAAGGCTCATACATGGATGGCTTACTTGAATGGGAGATGAGCCTCACCCAGTGCCTCTGTGTGCTTTAGAAGGAGGATATAACATTTCATTTTATCTGATATTCTGTCTTGTAGGATGGACCCATGTAAATATGTGATGTATAAAACTCATAACAGGGATGCAAAGTAGTTACAATACTTTGTAATACATGTTGAAAAAATGTGTGGTGTGTCTCTAAATGCTGCTACAGAACAAATCCTCCTTTGCTGTTCGTATGCTACAAGCCCTTGAAGCATGGAAGGAACTCTTAACGAAAGAGCACTTAGCTGTATCTTCCACCTCGGAAAAGATGGAGCTTGATGCATTATCCATCGGATGAACCCACAGTGGTTGCATTAGCTGTTTAAGGTTTTGTGTGCAAAATGTTGTCTAAAAAACAAAATCTGTGGTAGAACTGACACAGTTAAATGTAAAAGTTCCTTGGAGCAATTCTGGAGTGCTACGTAATTCTGTGTAACTGCAGGAATTTTGAAATAAATGTGATCTTTAAGAGACCATCTCATATCCGTGACTTACAAAACCGCTGGAGTTATAAAAGGTGGCCGTAAGGCAGACCAATAGGTGCAATATCTAGTATCGAATGGAGGGTCACTGAAAAACTTCTTTCTAGAGTCTCATCATTTTCTGTTTAATATGTTAAATTTTCAAGGAGAGTATATAAACCATAGGGAAATATTTTAAGGTGTATTACTTGTTTTGTAGTGAACATACATAGTTGGTATCAAAAGTCAGATCTTTTTTTCCGTAATTTACAGAAAATAGTTGTGAAGTCACAGACAAAGTCTGTCAATTCACTTTTGCATTGTTTTCCATTATATTTAATGAGTTAATATTGCATAAGGGCTATTAGGGAGCAATTAATTTGCCTTAAAGTAAGCATTATCATTATATTAGACACTCCATAGTGCCTTTTCTGGACTCCAGCTGCCTGCCCAGAAGGTGAGGTACTGCTGCTACAGTGCCATGTCTGCCAGATACCTCAGCAAATCTAAACAAGGTCAGTCATGCCTAATCTGTGCACAACCAGCTGAGCCCCACCCTTCAGGTTCGTCCATGTGCCTTGTGATAACAAGATGTACATGATGATTATGTAACAAATTTTGCTGCTTTAGAAAAATCTGCGCGCTGACTAGAGTAGGGCAATAAAATGCGGCTAAATACTAGCATTTGGTCTCTTGTGTTTCAGAGACCTAACATTATAAGGTCAGGATTTTTTTTTTTTCCCAAATGTAAGCAGTAGTTTATATCTCTCGTATTAAACAGTGAATGCAAGACAGAGGAAAAGCTAAATTTCACAGCAGTAGATTTTTAAAAACCATATATGTTAAAAAGGATTTTAGACTGAGTAATGAAAAATGAAAAAGCCTTTAATTTAAACACTAGTTACTTTAAGGCTAATTAGAAATGTGTATACATTCATTAAAATGAAGGTAAGTAAATAGCTGTATTTTCTGAAGAACTGAAATAGGGTGAGCAAATAATTCCCATTAAATCTTAGTAATTAGGCACTTTGGAAAACTCTCCAGTGTCTAACTGTGTTGTAGTCATGTAAGTCTCTGCAAAAACATGAGCTTCATAGCTCAGGAATCTTCCCAACTTATTTTAAATCATCACAAAAAGCATCATGCTGGATAAGAACCTAATATATTTCTATTTTCTTTTTATTTTGATGTGGTTTTTTCAAAAAGCTTTAAAAACATTGTATGAGTTAGAAAGTCACATACACGTAGACAAATAATCGTCTGCTCCAGAGAGTATCTGTCCTTAAAATCATACTGAATTTACTGGTGGAGGTGGGGCTGGACCTAAAGCACTAGGAAAATGGAACAAGAATTTAAGAATGGTGGAAATGTGAAAGTGTTGCTATTGGTAGAAGCTTGCTTTCTTGCAGTCCAAACTTACGGCAGCTCATCCCTGATTTCATGCTGAACTACTGACTTCTTGTTGTCTAATGATATGAATAATGATCTGAACACTTTATTGACATATCACAGGATCACTCAGGAGAGAAGAGACCACAGAAGTCTGTAGTCCAACCTTTGCTCAGCCAGGAGCTCAGGGCAGTGACAATACTGAATTCAGACCAGGTCACTCAGGGCTTTGTCACATGTCAAGTCCTGGAAACCTCCAAGGATGGGTATTCCACAACCTCTCTGGACAGCCTGATCCAGTGCTACATTATCCTCACAGGGAAATTTTTTAACTTAAATCCACTTGAAATCTCCCCTGTTTCACTTTGTCACATTTAGGCATGATGTAAAAAAAATAAGACTTCATTTCCTTGGTTGCTTTTAAAATGTAGTGTTTGAAAAAATAGGATTTTCTTTTTTTCACTCCCTCTGCATTATCCGTTAAGGACAATGCATATGTTCTCCCACCTTAGAATGACTATAAAATGAGGGTTAACCGGAATGAATGTAGTTTATTGATTGTTTTCAGCACTGGGCTTTCTCAACACCTTCATCCTGCAAAAAAACCCAACACAAAACTGTGATAGAAACTGAACTTTCCGTGAGATATCAGGGTATGTGAAAAATTGGTGTGTTTCTGTGATGTATTATATTACACCTTTTCCATCAGAAGGACATTTTAATCAATGTATTGTTAAATCCACTGACTTTCCATCTACTCTTCAGAAGTATAGGCTGGTATGATTTATTCTCCAATGTACTTGGATGACATTTTGTCTACTAAAGCACAGGATTCACTGGCGAGGCCATTATAATTCAAGCAAAAAGACCCTGAAACCCACATGATTACAATTTTGATAGAGGAATGCTATCTAGATTGGTATGTATTTGAAAAATATATATAGTGCATAAGTAAGAAAAATAGCATTGATCCTGTCTCGCTTAGGAGCATCGTTGGATTGTACTTCCGTGAACTTCTGTATACTTCTGTGTACTTTTGTGAAGTACAATGGTTTTCTTTCCTCTGCAAAAACAAATAAACCAGGAAGTTAGTTTAGAAATCATATGTAATATAACAAGGTAGGATGACAGGTGAAGGTGTGGTTTGTATGAAGGCACGACTCAGGATTAGAAGTAGATTTTCCTGGGTGCAGAGTGAGTGGAGGATAATGTCATTTCATTTGCAGATCTATTTCTTCCCATCTCAGGAGGAGATGCTACGTATATTATTAAGCTTGATCTTGACAATATGTATTGATTTGAACTGTAGTGTAGATGAAACGCTGTGATAGAGTTGTTAAGCATTGCAGAATTGCAATTCCCAATGTGCAAAGCAGAGAAATAATGAGTTCACATTTTACTCTGTAGTATTTATGACAGCTACTAAAATAATAATTAAAAAAAAAAAAAGCCTAGGCTGCATACCTTGTATAAGGATACAGTTATGATTTCCCTAATATGCAGATAAAGATGCAAAACCACAGTGCTCAAAAATCTCACAACATTCCATATTGCATTCTGTTCTAAGAGAGACTGACAGATAGACATGGAAATATGTAACTAAACAACTACTTGGCTAAGTGCCAAGGAAGTTGTGTTCAAAGAAACAGAAGCATCACCGAGATAATCCCTGATTTGGTCTTTGACAAGTTGGCATCTCAGCATTCTTCACTGTATAAGCTATTATGTGCTGACTTCAGCATGGGGAAGGTAAAATTGGGGCATGACTACACATTTCATTACGATCTCTGCTTTTTCAGACTCTTATGAGAAAAGTCAGTTTGTTTTTTTTACGTTTTATATATACCTATAAATATGTATATATATACTTGTATGTATAAAACCTACATCTAATAAAAAGGCTAACGTAGAAAAGTCATACTTTAAATAATCACGTCATCATACTTGAACAAAAAAAGAATGGAGAATGTTTTACGTGGAATGGGTCTGGAAATAGTCAAATGCCCTGTACTAGCAGTATAATTTGATTCAAAAGAGCAATAAAATTATTTTCTCAATCAGTCAACCATTCTGCATGCACTAGCACAGACCAGGTTGCAAAAATCATTTTAACACTTGACGGCACAGAGTGGAATAATGAATAGCTCATGTTAGGAGGAAGATGAGCATTTTTGTCTGATGCTTGTAACTGGAGGCCAAAAATTAAGGGCAAAGGTTTCATCACTCACATTTTTAGAACTAGCACTTTCTGAATGCAATAATGCAAGAAAAAGAGCAATACATAGTTCAGAGTGATATTTTTGACTTAGCTAAACTCATAAGGAGATAAACAGCAAACTCAAATTTAACCTTTAAATAATAATGATAATCAGATTTGGAAACACTGAACATAAATAAACCAGTGGGGCCTAGAGCATGTCGCGTGACATTAAGCTGAAAAGAGCACCATCATGTTGCAATCATATTTGGAGCTGAACAAAATTATTTTGCTACAAATAGCTCTTAATATTAACTTAATATTTATCTATGGTTAAGGAAAATTATTTCTTTGCATCTTTCTGGTTGTTAGAAGTTGTTCCTGTTCATTTGATAGCAAAAATGCCTCACTCATCCTTGCCACTGCTAGACTGGGTAACATTCATTGCTCCTTCTGTCTCTGTTGCCTGATAACTCAGCAAGAACAGGGGAGCTGACAACTGGGAAGGAGCTGGTCTTAAAACAAGGCTTTAAGGTTAACTGCAAACCAAGGAAGAAAAGACATGGAAAAAGAAGATAAGAGATAAATACAGGGACAGAAAATGAGGGAGGAATACAAAAATCAGGAAGTGAAAATTCAAGGAGCACAGAGAATACATGGAGAGAGGGAAAGAAAATGTAAATATGTGTTGAAAGGTAGCAGAGATGGCAGATGAAAGAAGCACCTATTTTTTCTTTTATTTTGCTGATCGGTCTTTTTTCTTTATCCTCATCCACCTCTAAAACTGCTGAGCTCTCACGTCAGTATTGGTGGTAATAATAATATTCCTTCCAAAAATGATGTTTTTTGACCACTTTGGCAGTATGTTGGTTAAAAGACAGCAAGTTATGCTGGGATATTGTGTAAAACTTTTAAAAATGGGATTCTGAGATAAAATATAATGCATTTTAGGTGTATATGATATTATACATAATGCCAGGACTCTGAAGTACAAACATGACTGCTATATACACTGTGCTAATCTTGGAGGATTGTGCTGGGCAGAGATGCTGTGTCTTGGGAGTCAGGGAGTCCTCAGGAGAATCCTATACAAAGAAGGAAATAATTCTTGTGCAGTTGGTCCAAAATGCTGAAAAGCAAGATAGTAAAAGTGGAATCTTTTCTCCTCTCTTGCTTCCTCGGAGTATGGCCCCAGCTGTGGGTTGAAGACCCCCAGAGGCTGTGGCAATTTTGCCTCGACAGTGTGACCATATTGGCAGTAAGCAGTGAAGGTGAGGGAAGAAGAAACTCCTGGTACTGTCCTTGTCTCTGAAAGCTCTTTTGCGAAATAGGTAATGCATTAGTGGGTGCTTGTGGTGGATATTTTGTTTGGTATGTGTTTCGTGCAGAGTTCAACTGGCAACTCCAGCATCATTGCAGACCAACTGTGCAACTTGCAGAATTTTTGGTGTATTTCTAGTTGTTGTGCTTTATTCTACAAATTAGCTTTACATATTTTAGTATTTAGGCAGAATTTCTGTTGTGGTCTATTTGTGCATGGACTTAAAATCCTCACAATTAGCATTACAAGATGAGATGCTTTCTTATAAACATAGCTTCTGTTTTTCTATTGTTTGGTATATTGCATAAAGTCCTGAACTTATCTGAATCATATGCAAAGTGAAGCAGTAATATGTAGCTCAGGAGTTCTGGAAAGAAGACTTAGGATAGTCTGAGGTCAATTCATTTCCTGTCTTTGCTAGAGTGATAAAAAATGAGGAGCTAATGAAGTAAAAAAGTCTTTTTCAACTTTCTAGCAAAAGGACACACAGGAAAACGTAGTTGAAAAAAATGCCTGACTTTCTTTTACAATCGTGACTTTGGGGGGAAAATGCCTGGGTATTTTACATCAAAATGTCATGGTCTTAAGTCTATCAAATTTACCTATAACTGCTTGACTATCACAAGTCACTGAAGCAGGGTGATGCACTTGTTAATTTTAACAAATAACATTCCCCAAAAATAAAATCCTTAAACCTAAGAAAGAATTACAGAATTTTTTATTAAGTAACTCTGAAATATTCTGTGGTCTAGTGATATGTCCCTTAAAATGTTAGACGCTGAAAAAAATGCCATCTTCAGCAATGAGAGTTTTTTGTGCTAAAATATTTGTAAGTTACTACAGATAATTTCTGTATTAACATAAAAACATTAATATTTTTTCATCATTAGATTTTTCACCTATCTCTCCTTCAAAGATTTCCTTATTTGTGTTCACTTTAATACAGTTCAAGTTAATCAACAAAAGTAGATGTGGCAATGCTTATCTATCTTGGTTAAGATGAAAAGATCAGTACAGGAAGAACACTATTTTCAGATACAGCTGTGTTATTTTGGGGATAATTTGTCTAATTTTTCTGAACGGTTGTAAAAAAGTTGCTTATCTTCCTCTTAAGATAGTTTATAGAATTCTAATGATTTCTTAATGTATATAAATAAATCATCCTTTCTTGTAATAAGTCAGCAGCCTAGAACTTGCTTCTGATTCCACAGAATTCTTTTAATAACGTTATGCAAAATCCCACAGAGGCTTCCAGAAGGTCGAGTAATCCACTTTCTAATTAGTTATCAGCTGATTATCATTAGCTTGTAATGAACTGTCACTGTCATGTATATGATCTGTCCTGTGACTGGAGAGGAGAGTGGAGCCCACTCTGTTTCCTGTAGCCCAGCAGCAGCAATGCCCGTTCGCAACAGGTCGACAGAGATGGAGGTGCGTGAACTGAAGGACAAATCATAGCTGTCAGGTCTCAATTATTTTTTTGGAGTGGGCATACCTGCAGTAAAGAAAGAGGGGTCTGTATTTTTTATGTGTGTATTTGTGCTTCTTGAAAGTGGGTTATTAAAATAAGTAATACCCCAAGGACCAGAATGCGAAGAATAGTGGCCGCCTTCCAGCGAGGAAATCCTGTCCTGCTCCTTGAGTGCATTTGTTTCAAATGGAAAAAACTGCAGATTGAATTATGAAAATAAGTATTATAAATCCTTGATGTAAGTTGCTTATCATTCCCCAGAAGTCATTTACCGTAAGTGCACAGTAAAGTGATTATCTCTTATTTGTTATATTTTTGAGAGTTTTTGAGTACAGAAGCTTCGCAGCTGTTTCAAAAATATGCCATCACCTGCAGTTTCTTCCTTGTTAGTGCCAAGCTATCTACCTCTGTGCATATGTTCCTTCAGCTACCACTAATAATAACAATAGAAACATGTTTTACTGCCTATTGAGGTTTAAAATGCCGAATTATAGCATGGCAGGCTATGAATTATTTTCAAATAGACAGTAGATATAAATACATTCACGACATCTCTCATTCTGAGCCATAGGTTGAACTTTAGACAGGAAAATTGTAATCTAAATGCTGAAATTATGTTGGAAGTGAGGAATCAAAGAAATGGTGCTTAATCTTTTCCTTCATGATACGCTAATCAGTGACTTTTATTAGACACTTAGAAGCAGATATTTACAAATACTAAATATCAAAGATTCTTGTGCTTGAAACTTCTGCACTGACAGAATTGAGAAGGTTCAAACCTAACCTTCAAATTCATTTTTCATCAGTACCTTTCTCTGCTTAATAGTCCTTTTTCTCTTACTGTTGCTTTGTGGTGATGAAAAACGTATTTTGTCTTTGTGTGAGTCCTAGAAATAAGACTTGCAATCATAAAATGTTTTGCCACTCTACCTTAGTGCCGTGCAAGCAATCAGACAAAAATTTCAGTCTGCCAAGCAATAGTCAACAGCCATCATGGCAGCTGATTTTGTGTTGACCGAAGCTTCTAGAATGAAAGCTTGTTTTGCCCTGGGAATGCCGATACCCTCAACTGCTCAACAAAAGATCAAGGTGATTAAAGCTAAATGTAAGGTAAAGTTTGTTACATGATGACATTTGTTAGACTGCAAATCATGAAGGGTAGAGAATGTAACAGTTAATATGAAAGTATATATATGCTACATATAGCATGGGTAACAGAATAGGAAGGGATTATAGTCCCCCTGAAAGGGGCCTATAGGAAAGATGCCGAAAATCTTTTCAGCAGGGCTTGCTGCAGTAAGACAAGGAGCATTTGCTTTAAACTAAGGGAGGGTAGATTTAGGCTAGATCTAAGGAAGAAATTTTTTACCATAAGGGTGGTGAAACACTGGCACAGGTTGCCCAGAGAGGCAGCGAAGGCCCCATCCCTGGAAACAGGCAAGGACAGGTTGGACTGGGCTCTGAGCAACCTGATCCAGTTGGAGATGTCCCTGCTCACTGCAGGGGGTTGGGCTAGATGATCTCTAAAGGTCCCTTCCAACCCAAAGCGTTCTATGATTCTATGATTCTGTAATTTCTTAACCCTCTACCTTCTTCCTTTAACATCAATAAATCCATTAGATTAGAATTCTATACAGATTTTTTTAATTTAAAAAAAAATAATCACTCATTTTGTTAGTGTATTTTCAGTTGTATTTTGGGGTTATCTCATGAGACAGAAACGCTATGGTGTTGGAAATACTGTTGGTATAAATTACTTCAGAATAAAACAAGTGCTTTATTAGCAGCATCAAATATAAGCTATTTACCTCTAATGGAAAGTCAGGCTTTCAGCTGGAGAATAAGTTGCAAAATTCTGGTAGGGAAGCTGAGTTTTGGCATTATCAAACTGACCACTGCTGACATGACTACCTTTTCTTCTAGATTGCATTGAAATGTAAACCCAGTGAATTGGCAAAATGACAAACAAGAATATAAAAATAAATCTTCAGAGCTGGAAAATATGCATTGGCAATGTCTCATTGCCCTACTATGCTGCTTTAAGGACTGTCACCCAGACAGCATAAGCTAACTCAGAAACTGAGGTGGCTGACCATAACATCTACTCTAGGATGGCCTTTGTGAGACCATGTCCACCAAGCTATGACTGATATTCGTCAAAGAAAAAGAGTTTAATGGACTTGAAAGGAATTTTTACAGAGTCATTTAGGACATGCAGCTTGAGCACAGCTCAGTGCTAAGCTGGAGCTGGTAAAGAGAATTGGAAAGCTCCAGGCCACTTGGCAAATAAACAATGTTCATTTCTTCTGCTGCAGCAGGCACTTAGATGTCATATTGGGTTGTCAGGGTTGAGGAAAGAACATCAATAAACCTTTACTGAGGATAAAATGAAATATGAATTTCCTTGGAAAATGATATTTAGCTGAATCAAAGCCAGGAAGTGACCATGCAGGTAACTGGACAGATGGACTTATTAAATTTCTTTTTGAAAGTAAACAAAACAAACAAAAAAACCCAGCAATGTAGAAGCCATTCTATAGATACAAATATTTTGAAAATACTAACCTCTTTGGGAGGGTTCTAATGTGTCTTTTTTCCTTGCTATTTGTTTTGTGAGTTTTGTTTTTTTCGTTTTTTTTGCAATACTTCATGTACATATCTACAGGGAAAAACAGTCCTGCTCTAGACTCTTCAGATGTTCTTGCATATTCTCAAAAGTAGCAGGGGAAGTTACTTTTGATAATCTTACCCAATTTTACGCTTTCAATTTCTTTACAAGAAAAAAGAAGACAACAACAAGAAAACATCTGTGCTGTGCCACTGAAAAGCAATTGCAAGGAAACAGTGCACTCAAAGGTGAAGGCAAGGGAAGGGGTGGCAAGCAGAGTGCATGCAAAGTTTCACAGGAGCCCTTCTGTTGGGTGCACTCACCCGTGCGCAGGTAGCGGCGACCCAAGGCGTGGGGCTGGGATGGGGCTGGCGAGGCTGCTCGGAGGGAGCGCGGCCACCATCGGTCCCCTCCCGGGCCAGGCCGTGCTGCCGTGCTGAATGAAGTTTAAGAATTTCTGAAAGGCTTTTGATTGGAACTAATTGCTGTACTTTGAGGATGGAAGTGGAAGAGATGGAAAGGGGAGGATAAAGGAAGAATTCTTACACTGCAGTGTCGACCCAGCTTGGCTAGGTTTTTATCAGCTGGCTGGTTCTATTCCTGGTGTAGGATGTTCCTAGTGGTACTGATAAGGGTGGTAGGATGATGCTGAGCTCAGGGTAGCTGCCTAAGCATATAATAAGCCTCTTACATGATTTAATTATTGGACTGAAATTTTGCTTTGTTCCTTGTAGAAACTCTAGGCTTAAGTTTAAAATATAAATTCTGTAAAATGTGCTTATGCTACCTGTGTCTCATTATGTTCCAGTATCAACAAAATGGAATTCAAGTAACAGTCTTACTTTGTATTCATTTTACTCACCATAGTTTTTCACATTTAGGTTTGGTTCATAATTAGAGTCTCAACTGTAAAATTCTTTTTACGTATAGCTTATCACTTATGAATCTGTATGTGTTTTGCTCACTTAATCTAGGTTTAATCTGGCTTTTTAAATGAGTGTGTATTGCTGCTTCTTCAGATTGTTACAACAGTAAGGAACGGTATGTCTTGGATTACCACAAATAGGACGAAGAGCACACTGAAGTCATGCCTTCAAACAATCTCCAGTACAGTCCATCAGGCAACTTTTTTAAGTGCCACATTCATTTTAAAACATAAACCAGACAAACAGCAAGGAAAATGAGATGTTTATTATCTGATTAAAGCTGTATGTTGTTTATAATTAAAAAATGGGCTCTTATTCCAAGAGAACAATAGACAAAGCTGGGAACTCCTACCTGGAGAGAGAAGATTTCGTGGCAAACTTTTTGACTTGTTTTGAAGTCTGGAGTCAATCGATTCAGTATATTTTCTTTCATTCTATCTACAGATTATATAAAAAAAGCATGCATGTGTATCTTTTAAAATATTGGCCTAGATTATCAATTGTAGACGTGACTAAATCATAAAGCAGGAAGGTCATAAACCAATTCTGCTGCATGTCTTGTCGTAATTTAGGACAAATTCTGTTACAGGAAGCTGGAAGAATCTCCTTGACATTCATGGTTGTTATTTTGGAGCAGTAGTAGTTTGCCAGAAGGGAAAATGCTTTGCTTCAAATCAGTGTGAAGATTTGCAACTGAATCCATAACCATCTTACGGCCGAAGATTTTGGTTCTCTCAGTTATTTTCCTGACACTTGGAATTCCGGTAGCTGAAAGGATATGAATTCCTCATTACAGCTGAGAACTGAATCCTATAACCATACCACCTGTTATGGTTAAACTACCTGCCGGTTCCTAATGATAGGAAAATGTCTCTCAAACAAAGTAGAAAGTTTGTAAGAATAATTATATTTGTAGAAAGTTGAATCACACTGTAGTGTATACATAATGTGTGTGTATGTTATATACATATATGATTGTTGTATGTATACGTGCGTTCATATGTATGTATAAAACATATATGTATTAGTAAGTGTGGTAACATTTGAAAATGAGACAGCCCTAAAGATTGAGTTAAATATAGTGTCTTAAGAAAATAAGGAAATAAAGCAAGGATGGTGATACATTAGTAGAGGTCGAGATATAAGAAGCAATCTTGGAAACAGACTGGGAACTGGTGTTGCAATAGCTTAAACTTACTATAACATTGTATGAGATTAGCCATACCAGATTAGAAAACAATTACTTCTCATTCAGTACCTGAACTTTGACACCAGTCTGTGGCAGGCAAGGAAGGGGCAAGAGGCAACCATATTATTATTCGCTCAGGTATACTCCTACTCTCCATTAGCCAACTATTATTTTCTTGAATCATTCTTTATGGTTTTTTTTCCCCTGAATTTAGAGAAATGTTTAGAGCCTATGCAAACTGAGGCAATCATTTTCCTCCATGCACAGAGTTTAACTATGAGCAAAGTGATAGCGTATCTTCTGTTTTAAACTTCCAGTCATATGATTTCAGTCCTTTAATACCATTTCTGGTTTATGACAAACAGTAAGCACTCATTCCTTATTCATCTGCTTCTTGACATCCGTGATTTTACAGACTTCACTTACATGGTTTAAAGGTCAGTTCTTGTACGGAAGTGTTTGTATGTCTTTGAGAATCCTTGCTACCTTTCTTTGCTTCTTTTCAAGTACTATTATCCTTCTGGGGATATGAGGGCCAGAGCTATTTTATACTCTCTTCCTTTTCTTATCATTCTTAAACATTTTGGTTTTATTTTTTACTCTTTAGGGTTGTATTTTCCCTTTAGCTAATATTTTCATATAACTCTTCATTTTAATTGCAAGATTTTTTTCTAAGTAGTAAGGATAACAGTTGGTACTTACTCCTCTTCAGTGTTTACATGAAAAAAGCCAGGTTTTCTGCAGTGTGCATTATTTTATTATTCTCAGTATTGGTTTATCTATCATACTATGAAGTATTATCGCATTAGTCTTCTGCAACTTTTGACACTTTTTTCAACATTCTGACTACTCATTTAATAAAAAATTATGCTTATTCATTTAAGGTTTGAATAAATGCTTCAGAATTTAAAAATAAAAATAAACACATGCATTTCCGTTCAGTGTTTTAACTCTGCCAGTGGTAAATTTTTAGTGTGATCAGTAAAGCAACACAGTTGCTTTATCCCAGTTCCTAGAAGAATCATCTACAAAATATTAATCTTCACTACAGTTGGTTACTCTTGGAAGTATAAAATCGCATAGTAAAATAACTGAAGGATAGTAAGGAATTCTTCATATTTTAAAGGAGTAGAAAGAAGACAAGACCAGACTAGTAGTCATCTTGTCTAGTATTTTCTCTCTAGTACTGTGGAAGTTAATATGTTTCAGAGTCCTGTAGCAGGCATATTCGCAACAACCCATTTGGAGAGTATATTCCTTTTTATATCTGTCACACTTTACGGCTTGAAACAAGAAGCTTCAATCCTTCATCCTTCAAGTCATTACCATCACTCTTCACGGCATAAGGTAATCCTTAACTGACAAGGCACAAAGATATGTTTCAAGGAGGCAGATTACGCCGTCATTTTCCACCATGGGTGTGTTGCATCTTTTTCTGATGTATGTGACCCTGGCCAGTGTTAAAGACAGAATGCTGAACTAATCACAGGTCTGCTCCAGCAGACCTACCATATAAGATGGCAGATGATCCAGCGTATGCACAGCATTTCCTGTCTATAGTACATCAGAACTTAATTCCAGCTGAAAATATATGGTAATGTGTATCAAAAAGCCAACTGACTGTACTTACTTACAAGTTACACAGTTATATAATACTGGATTTCATACCCTTAATGCAAGCTTTGCAAGTAGTCATTAATACTTTTTTTTGCTGAAAGTCAAGTTTGTTGTTTCTGCTTTTTTCACAGAACTTTGTTATGAGAAAAAGCTTTTCAATTATTATTATAAATATTTTCCTTGTCTGTGTGGAATGTAGAAAACAACTGCAGACAAGCACCTTTTTTTTAATATAAAAGTGCCAATCTAATAACTGAACATAAAAATTGTTCTTTATCTACAAATATTTTCAACAAAGAAAAACTAGGACAGTTCAGTTTCCTCCTCCATCTTGACTAAGTCTCTGTTCTGTATTTACTAAATCATTTAGCACCTGCTTGCCAAGTAAAAATGGGTACAATGATATCTTTCTAACTCACAGGGGTGGTGTGATAGATACACTAAATCCACTAACCACACTACTGATCATCTGATTAAAGATCTGAGACCAGTGATCACCCTAATCCAACATGGTTTTCTCAGTCAAAATCCTCAACTGTCCTTTATTTAAACTGCTTCAGAAGAGATACTGAGCCACCAGAAAAGTCAAATATATATTGCTAGCGTGCATGTATTTGGGGCTGTCCTGTGAATCAAATTCAAAGTATTTGAAATGATCTTGACTCCTCTGTTGACTTTTTAAAGTGTTTTGTAGTATTCATAGTCTTATAGAGTTGAGTTCAGACAAGACCTTTAGGTCACTTAATCTAACTGCCTATAAACCATACGTCAAGACACTCAGTCGGGAAATCCTTTAAATTTTGTCTGACTACAGGAGGCTTGTCTAGCACACATTTTCTAAAAAGATCAGTTTAAATTTTAAGCCACCAGGAAAGAATTTACTGTTTTCCGTGGAAAGGTTTTGAATTACAAATGCTCGAGGGAGGATATTTTAATACAGGGTTTTTTCCTGCGCAGTATGACAACACTCCAAGCAGGCACACTGCAATTTTTGTGGGAGGAAAAGGGTGTTGACATAAATACTATTACTTTAAAATGTCCAGTGTGATCAATGAATAGGAGGGAGTACCATGCCAAGATATAGTCCCAGCTTTAAAAGGCAACATGCCTACACTCAGAATAACATGAGATACTTGGGGTTATATCTGTAAGGAATATAGGTTTTTATTTTTCTAAATTAATTATGTCCATCAACTCAGTTTCTCTTACTCTAGAGATACATATATAATACTTACAAAACTTCCAAACCTGAATACCTTCCTTCTGTCTGCATTGGAAAATTCAGGTAACATGTACCTGAACGAGGTATTTTTTTCCTATTGCATTTGTCTGTTCAACTGTTTTTTTTCTCATATATATATTACAAAGCATGTTGTTCTAGAGCTCTGCAAAGTATCTTCATAACTCTTGTAGATTAATCTGCAGTTAATTAAATTTGGTGTCCTAATAATAATGAAAGTGTAAAATAAATTAGGAGAGAGTTTAGGACAGGGTGGAGCAGTCCAGTTCTGGGTTGAACTTCTGAGATTATTGACCCCTTTCTTAAATCTGTGTGGATTCATGGAAAAGGTCAGCTTATTTCTACATATTCTGCAAAGTATTTTGTATATTAGCTAATATACAAATTTGAAAAAAATGCCATTTCCAGATATCGTTGCCATGTAGAATTAGGTGTGCTTGTGAAGGACAATACTACTCTCTCATAAATAAGCTATGTCTTTCTTGATCATCTGTATGTTATCACGTAGCATATTAGAGTTCATATAGTTCTAAACTGTGATTTTTTTCTGTTAGAAACCCCTTTATGCTTAGAAATTACTGTCTTTGGTTTTGACACTATTTTTATTATTGAGATTACTGTCTTCGTTTTGATTACACACTGTTTTTATTATTAAGAGTGCATTCTTATGTAACATACTTTCACTAGCTTTATATCTGTGTTCTCTAGTTTTCAGTTTCCCGTGATTCCACCAAAGACACAGATCTCTGGACTTTGTTCTGCTGTATAGAGTGCAGAGAAAAAAAGTATATCCAACTTGAGTAAATATTCACAATTTTACACCAAAATGTAGCCTAACTATCAAAGACTGACTAAAGTCTTGTTAACCAACATAGTGTGCACAGAATAGCAAAAGCTGTGTGAAGTCCCTTGTCGGTGAAGAAATACATCCAAATTCTGCTCTCACCTGCATGTGTGCAAGGACAGAACATGTCTGTCTGCCTGAAATTTCTGCAAAGAATGGGACTCTGCTGTGATGTTCTTCAAGGCACAGAGCAGAATGAGCTGCACAGCTTGAGTAAGAAACATGTCAGATGAAGGAAAAAAAGCACTGGTATATAATTTTTTTTTTTTTTTTTCATTCTGCTTCAGTCCTAATCGTTTTTAGAAGTGCTTACCAGAATGGTGGTAGCTCTTAGCAACCCATGCATTACAGCCCACAGTCAGATCTGCAGGGAAGCTTTTTTTTACAATACACTGTTAAGGACACAGACTGTAATCCAATTTTTTTCTAATATCTCTGACTTTCTAGGAAGTATAATTCTCCAGATTCATTCCCAATGAGACATTTTCAGCATTAGTGGGTTAAATCCCTATTTGGCTTAAAGGCAGTGCTCCTATGTTGTAGGTTTATTTATCAGCATCGTCTACAGTTCTAAAGAATTCAGCCCGTAGACCTGTGTAGACAAATATTGAAATAGTTTCTCTCTTCTAATGGCCATTGGTTTAAGGAATGACTGACTTTTAAATAGTTTAGTGACCTTTTATGCTCTGGAGTAATTTTTCTCAATATCCTCTACAGAATGATTATAGGTTTGTTGGTTTTGCATTTGCTTCGTGATTCTGGGGAGCTAGACAGAACACACTCTTCCTCACGATTGTTCCTCCTTTATCAAGGCATACCAAGGTTTTCAGACATTGATGTTATTTCTCTCTTTTTATGTTTATTACTGGAACTTCTGATGCACTTGGAGACTCTGCAAAGCTCCACGTAACAGTATTCATCTATTCATTGGCCAGACTCTTTTCAGTGGTGGCCAGCGACAGGACAAGGGGCAATGGGCACAAACTGAAGCACAGGAAGTTCCGTCTGAACAAGGTCCTGTGCAGCCTGCTGTAGGTGACCCTGCTTCGGCAGGGGGTTGGACTAGATGACCCACAGAGGTCCTTTCCAACCCCTAACATTCTGTGATTCTGTGATTTTGAAAACTCTCACATTTTCTTATATATTTTCGTTCTTTTTCAAGTATTTTCTGGGAACTGTGCACTCTTTTTGGTGATTCTTCATGACCATTCTTTTTGCTTTCCAGCTTGCCCTCTTGGATGAATGTATACTGAGACTGCATATGTTTGTGTGTCAATATACAAATATATGTGGGTATATACACATGTATATGAGTGTATGCATATGTATGGATATGTATACACACTCGTGTATATGCGTGACAGATTTAGAATATGCATTTATGAATATTCATAATAGCATAGTAAGAAATATAAAGACACACGTAGACCCTAGCTGCGAGTGTGACTAGGTCTGTAAAACTATCAAGGAGCGTAATTTTCTTTCTATGCTTTTTTCAAGGACTCCAGCTCTTCATGACACTTTCTAAAGTCAAGTATATACTAGTATCTGTTCATCACTGTGACAAAGCATTTTTTGTCTTCTGCAAATTGAAGCTCATAACATTACTGCTGATGTTCTCTCAGCAGGTGGTCGATGTCAATTATTTTTTGCTTCTGTGTAATGAAAGCTGCTACATATTCATTTCAATTCTGTTACAGAGCTCTGAAGTTCTGACAAGCTGTGAGAAGTTCTTCAATCAGGTAAACTTATGAACAGCTTCCTACTAGTTGGAATCATCGTGTCCTGACTAACCTGGATTTCTCACAACTTGTCTCTGTGTTTGCCTCATACACAGCGGCTAGGTTGTCCTTTTCCTTTCTCAGTTTTTAGAGCTTGTTGCAGAAGACAGAGATCCAGACCTCACTTGTTCACTTGCAACAGCAGTTTCCAAATGTTAGGCAAGCTGATTTTATTTTAACTGGTACATACATAGATAATTCGCATTGATCTGAGACTTGGACCACGTCCACGTGAACAACCTGCCTTGCCTTTGTCCAAGTCAGCATGAGGTCTCTAGTCAGATCAAGTCAAGTTCTCCTCCTCTGGGAATAACAGCCCTGCTCGCAAGGCTAGTGTCCTGGCTATCCATATCAGTCAGATGGACACAAAACAACCTGGCTTAAATCTTGAATAAAGTGCTTCTTAATCACACTGTCTTCATATGAAAAAACCCCAGAGTGTGATGTCACATTAAAAATCTCTTTCAACTCTTCCACCTGCTGCGGTGCTCAAATTCCCAGTTTCACTTCCAGGAGTTGCTGTAACTTTGACGTATTTTACACAAATATATTTATATATATATGTATATATATATATATAATCTCTAGCTCTGAATTGATTGAAAACTATTTTTAATTGTTTAGGTAGTGAAAACATTTTCTAAAAATATTAAAGTTTTCTTCTTCCAAAGTCTTTTTTTTATCTTACAACTCATTGTAGAGACAATAACTCATTGAGTGCTCTGATTACACCAGCAACTAAATCTGTTGAGAAAGATCGGAGTCATGCCCATATAAGTCTCCTTTAGTACCTACCTGAACATTCCCTCTACTATGCGCACATACATTGCCAGTGTAGCATCAAAATATTGATAAACAAGGCATAAAGAAAAGAAGGTTGAAAAAATTCATTTCATGTTCTTCTAGATAATAAGTCATCAGAATTAAAGTAAGAATATAGCGGCTGTGGAGCTGCCACTGTTTACCAAAATTGGTTATTCAGACTTACGGAGAACAGACTGCGTTAGGTAGGTAGAAATTTGTTGTCAGCGATATAAAAACATCTGTCATACTGACAAGTTTTATAAGAGGGAAGCATGGAAGAAGTGATTGCAATTTAGAGATACAATTAGTCTGCTGGAAAAGAAGTTTAAGAGTTGTATAGCTTGGTCATTAAGACACAGAATCACAGACTCACAGATTGGCTGAGGCAGGAAGGCACCTCTGGAGAAAATCTGGTCCGCTTCCCTGCTCAGAGCAGGGTCAGTGAGAGCAGGTTGCTCATGGCCAGTGGAATTCTGAATATCTCCAAAGATGGAAACTCCACTGCCTCTTTGGGCAACCTGCTCCAGTGTTGGACCACTCTGGCAGTAAAAAAGTGTTTCTGTATATTTAAATGGAATTTCTTGTGTTTTAGTTTGTGGTCGTTGCCTTTTGTCCTATCACTGGGCACCATGGAGAGGAGTCTGGCTCCATCCTCTTTACTCTTTCCATCAGGTATTTATAATTCCCCTGAGCCTATTCTCCAGGCTGAGCAGTCCCAGCTCTCAGCCTCTTCATGTAAGCAAGATGCTTTGGTCCATGTATTCCTTCTCTGGGCTCACTTCAGTATGTCCAGGTCTCTCTTATACTGGGGAGGCAGCACTCCAGGTGTTTCTTACCAGTGCTGAGTAGAGAAGGGTTACCTCTCTCAACCTGCTGTTAATGCTTTGCCTAATGCATCCCAGGATACCGTTAGCCTTCTTCGCTGCAAGGGCACACTGCTGGCTCGTGTCCAACATGGTGTCCACCAGGACATCCAAGGCCTTCCCCACCAAGCTGCTTTCCAAAAGGGGCATACTGGGACCTGGGGTTATTCCTCCCCATGGTCAGGACTTGGCATTTCCCTTTTTTGAGCTTCATGAAGCTCTTGCTGGCCCATTTCTCCAGCCTGTTGAGGTCCCCCTGAATAGCAGCACACTGATCAGGTGCATCAGCCACTCTTCCCAGTTTTGTGTCATTTGTAAAGGGACATTTTTGTCAAATGATAAAGAGATGGGTTATTATAGTTTATGTTAGTCTTCCTTTTCAGAGCTCAGTGGTCACCCTATTTTTAGTTCAGAAAGCTTTTATATTTACTTTGCTCAGTTCTGCAAAGTGTTGTAGGCATTCTGATGAAGCAATGGGTTCCCTGAGGACCCAGCAGGAGGGAACATTTAGCATTTATTGGATCAGCTGTCTTTTTCCAACATTTGTAAATGTGCATTAGTACTATTCTCCTGTACCCTTCCAAGTGCAGTGAGTCATTTTGACTTTTCTTGTATTGTTGTGTTGGGTAATTATATATTTGTGAGGTTTCTTTGCACTAAAATGCTTTTTCAAACTATTCTCTTTCTTATTTTACCATCAGTTGTGCTATCATATAGGAAGCAAATATGCATATTCAGAGGTCAAAGCTCAATGATTTTTCAGTACTGAAACTTCTTTATACTACCTGCTAGAACTCTTGCACTAGACTAAAATTTAGCTGCTGTCTTCTCGAATGACTTTTCTTACTCTTGTTCATACTGTGCACTTGGAAATCAAACATTAGCAAAGATTTCTCCATATGTTAAAGACAACAATTTGCTAGACAATAAGGTAATAATGAGGAGAAGGGCGATGAAAATAAAAGGAAGTGTTATGTATATCTGTAAATACTGCTAATTCAGCATCAGAAAAGGTTTTAGTACCAGGCTTCAAATAAGCCCTGCTCCTTGTAATGCCCACATGAGCCTTTTTTTACAAAGAATTTTGTTCCTGCTGCACGTAGCATCCGAGTATGCAATGTATTGCTATTTTACTGTATTTATGACTTATGACCAGGCAGGATCCAGCTGCCTAAAGTAGAAAATTACATTAGGAAATTGCCACTGTAATCCTTCACATATATTTGCTAATTATCGATCTGCAAATGTACTTAAATCAGCATATAGACAGTCAGTATTTAGGCTTTCTATTGGCATCTAAAAGAAATAATTATACTCTGATAATTTTGTTTCTTCAGGACAAGAGGACATTCAGGGCAATGTAGTCCAATTCTTTTGAACTCTGGGATATCACACCTTTTCCTGTTGGTAAAGCTCCACCTTGGTTTTATCATCTACTTACCCTATTACAAGGTTCATCCAAAATCACTCTCCTGTCTTCCTGGCTATTTGCACCCATTTTGTACCAATTTGGTCCCTTAGTTTAAAAAGCAGCTTTCACTTCCTGCTCTTTGCTCTTCCTTCTCTCTCACCCTTTCTGCTTCCCACTGCCAGACAGAAGGAAATGCCGCAAGCCATCTTTCCCCAATGGTTTTGTTGCCTAAGATAGCCACGCATTAGCCTTCTAGCCACATTATTAGCCTTCTTTCATTTAACAGCGTTTTCTGTTTCTGTAATCACCCTACAAGTCGTCCTCTGCGCTGTGCCAGTGGCTTTGGACACGGGTAGAGTGCAGACAGAGAAGTACAGACACTGCAATATTGTTACTAATATAAATTTTTATATTCTGAAGTTCTTAAAAGACCAGTAGGTTAACAGTTAGGTTCCTAATCTAAGGAGCTGAACAACACAGAGAAAAAAAGGGAGAGGAAGAGAGTTACGTTTGTATACTTCATTAATGTCTTTGCTCAGAGTGTCTACAATGATTAAAAACTTACAATCAACTAAAGTACCAATTAAACCCAGCACAGCCCACTGTGAATATTTTCCAAGATTCCAAGGGAGATATATGCCTCCATTTCCATGTAAATCTCAACTTTATCCCTGCTTGCATCTAATCCCTAGTTCAGCTTCCTTTCCTACCCTTCTGCCTACAAATTGTAATGGGAGATGAGTCTCTGTCATAGTCTGTGCAATGAGAAAGACCTGCATGGCTTGCGTAATAATTAGGTTTCCAAATAGTTTGGTAAGATTACGTTTTGGATTAAACTTCAGGAATACCATTCAGCAATGACAACTGAAACATCTATTATGAAGTTTGTATATAAATAGTGCTGTGTACTGGCTTCATAGAGGAAAAACATTGAGCTACTTTCATCAAACTGTGTAGAGCAATGTTTATCGGGTTGTGATTTCTGGATGAATGGTGGTTCATAAGCTTTCAGAAGGAGTTCAACAAAACATAATTTGTATTTATAAAGATGGATAAACAAAGCAAAGTGATATGGAAGAAATACAGGAACACTGAAATTGTAGCCTATATTCAGTACAGCAGTAATTAAAACTTTTTGTGGCATTATTTCATATTATGGGTGGATGTTTGTGTGTGTGTGTTCGCACGTGTGTACATCTGCACGCATGTACTATATGTCTATGTATGTCTATGTTTCTATATTTAGACTAAGTATTCCTCAAATTTGAAAAGAGTGAAAATCAACTAGATTTTCCTAATTATTCTTTCCATCTCTATCACAGCGTGCGAGTGCTGTAATTAGGAAACTTGAGAACTGTGCATGCCACCAGCAACAGCGATGCTGAGGATTTCATACAGCTTGTCTGAGTCCTCATCACTTCTTTTCACCAGGTCAAAAATGGGTTTAAGAGAACCGATTCTCCTGAATGGTGATAGATGTGAGAGAAAGCATTTCCAGGCACTGTGCTCATTCTTCCTTTTTCCTTTTAAAAATTTAGAACCAAAGATATTCCTGCATTCCTAAAAAACATGTTTTCAGGCCAGGTTTAAAACACATTGACAACCCTTATGACCAATGATATCTCCTCATCTATGGGTCTCAAATAATTGATAAACTTTACCCACAAAGCTATTTTTTCCAACTTTGAGAATGCAGCCTGTGTAAGTGTCTTTCATTTTTATAATATATTTGTTTTGTTTTTCTGTTTGTATCATAAATTTCGAGAAATAGAGATCTCAGAAGTAGAAGTTTGTGAGACTCCATTAAGCCCATAAGACATTAAAAAGTATTCTACCTTCCTTCTTGCTTTCACTCCACCCGTTAACTCAAATGACTAAAGTGCCATCTCTTGGACTTTTTCTTCACTCTACTGTAGTTTTATGACTTGGATATATTCCTCTATGCATTAAAATTTTAACAAGAAAATTTATTCAAATTCTTAGGGGAAAAGGCCACACAATAATGATAACATTCACTTTTAATTATTAATCTATCACAGAATCACAGAATCACAGAATGGTAGGGGTTGGAAGGGACCTCTGTGGATCATCTAGTCCAACCCTCCTGCTGAAGCAGTGTCACCTACCGCAGGCTGCAGAGGACCTTGTCCAGGCGGGTCTTGAATATCTCCAGAGAAGGAGACTCCACAGCCTCCCTGGGCAGCCTGTTCCAGTGTTCTGTCACCCTCAGGGTGAAGAAGTTCTTCCTCATGTTCAGTGGGAACTTCCTGTGCCTCAGTTTGTGCCCATTGCCCCTTGTCCTGTTGCTGGGCACTACTGAAAAGAGCCTGGCCCCATCCTCCTGACACCCACCCTTCAGATATTTATAGGCATTTATTAGGTCTCTTTGCAGCCTTCTCTTCTTCAGGCTGAACAAGCCCAGCTCCCTCAGCTTCTCCTCACAGGAGAGATGTTCCAGTCCCCTCATCATCCTCGTAGCCCTCCGCTGGACTCTCTCCAGTAGCTCTTCATCTTTCTTGAAGTGGGGAGCCCAGAACGGGACACAGTACTCCAGATGGGGCCTCCCTAGGGCAGCGTAGAGGGGAAGGAGAACCTCCCTCGACCTGCTGGCCACACTCTTCTTGATGCACCCCAGGATGCCATTGGCCTTCTTGGCAGCCAGGGCACACTGCTGGCTCATGGTCAACC
>Ga0065711_1001109_pt1 | contig 48243 bp, 27 predicted proteins | sample Hoacrofraction12_FD_59098 | JGI IMG/M metagenome (GOLD analysis project Ga0065711, IMG submission 59098) | Hoatzin crop microbial communities from Cojedes, Venezuela - Epithelial fraction 12 v2 (version 2) | ecosystem: Host-associated > Birds > Digestive system > Esophagus > Crop | place... | reverse complement strand
ACAGGGCTCTGAGCAACCTGATCTAGTTAGCGGTGTCCCTGCTCGCTGCGGGGGGGTTGGACTAGATGACCTCTAGGGGTCCCTTCCAACCCAAAACTTTCTATGATTCTATGATTCTATGAAATATGGGTTCCCCACAAGGTACATGCCTGAAGGAGCGATGCTTCTGTCAAGCAGATGAAGAAGTTGTTTATTGTGTCCTCAAAGGCAGCAAATTCACTACCAGCACAGTATCTTTATGTCACTCTGATGATGGCACCATAAGGGCAAAGACAGCCATAGCTCTTTAACTGGGCATTTTGTGGGGCTTGCTGGAGACTGAAATGTAAGGGCCACATAAAGATATGGAGGAAAACTGGAAGATATTACAGTATTGTCGACTATCAGATGGTCTTTGGAGCGAGCTAGCCATGGGCTCCAAGATGGAAAACGTCCAAGGTTTTGCCTGTAAGAGGCAGACTTTGACTCGGTGACCTTGTTGCTTGTGGCCTGTCTCTCATACACACATGTGCACACATATGCACACACAGACACACACTTACTTGTCTGAACAAAAGACTCGACAAAACAAAGCTCCAAGCCCTGGCTATAAAAAAGAAGGAAAGAAAATTAGAGTGCAGCACATAATATATATATATATATTAAAAAGGAGAAAAATGCCTGTAAAAGTTCTGTCAATGTTTTATATGTCATATTTCATAAGAAACACGAATTAATAGAAGAGATTATTTAAAACAAAGGCAGGTCAGTGCTTCTAAGCTATCTGTTTAAAAAGTTTCAAACATACCTTTCTGTGCTTTGTTAAGGTTATAGGAGTGTTTTATTTCAGAGTGTCTCATCAGCCCAGTTTCATCCTTAGGTCACAGTGACCCAACTGTGGAGGTTGTGCTGCATAAATGGAGCTCTCCAGATAAGCAGTAACATTTGTTGCATACTTTGTCAGCATATCTCTGGTCGTACACTTGTTCTCAAGGCACTTTGTTTTGATATTGATTTTATTAAAATAGATTTCACAAAGGGAAATGTAAAATAGTTTAAAGATTACACACATAAACATGTTGTTCAGTGCTGAGAAAATCCACACCACACACCAGCAGGCTTTTTTTCACATTTCAAGCATCAATAAACTGTATCTTGCATTTTTTTTCTTATACTACTTTCTTCAAAGAAAAAATATTGCTTCAAAAAATTCTATAAAAGGACCAGTGTCCCACAGAGGGAAAGATACAGGTCCTATGATGCCCCTTACAATTGGAAGGTGCTTAAAGTTAAAATCCAAACACTAGTGAAAGCCAAGGAGATCTGAGGCCTACAAGAAGGAGCTTTTGTCTTGGCAACCACAGGGTCAGCCTCCTAGCTTTGAAGCTGCTGCCACAGCCTGAGGTGCCACTGGAGTTCCTGCGCAGCATGTGTGGGCGGGATGACATGGGCCTGAAGCAGTTTTGTGCTGTTCTCCTGGTAGGGACAAGGCAGGGTGTCTCGTTATGCAGGCTCTATTTGCTCTTTAAGTATTGTCCATCCCTAGTCTCCTCTAGAGAAAAAGCCATGGGCTAGATGGCTTCATCCCTTGGGCCTTGGTCTGACTCTGGCTACAAGACACAACCCTGCAATGTCTCTTTTCAGGGGTATTTTTCAGTAAAGCACATGTAACTGGGTCCTGATTCTCCAAGCGACTGGGCAAGGGTTTTGCATGAAATGGATGAGCTCTACCAAGCTCACAGGCTCGATGTAGCTGTGAGAGGATTTTCAAGACTGGCTTCTAGACTATGCCTGTACTTCCTTGAACTGCCAGGTCTCAGACTATTGCCTTTGCAAATGGTCAGGACCCAGCCAAAAAAAGTGTGACTCACAACAAGGATTTTCCCTATTTATCAACAAAAATGGGCTACTATCTGCCAAAAAACACCACTCAATTTTGGCCCAAGAATAGATTCAAGAGTCTTTTTTTTTAATGCAACTAGAACATTCATCATTTTTGGAACATGATCATTCAGACACTTCCATCGGGATGGGTTTTAATGGCTGCACACCAGTACACAGTATATGACATAAAGCGTTTGTGAAGAAATGATTCCTCTGGGTAGTAAGCAGAGCTGCCCAGAGATGAACTGTTTGTCCTGTTTTGCTCTTTTGTTCTCCCTTCTCCTGGATCTTGGAGAGAATGTTACTTGTGTTGAGCAATGAAATTCCCCTCCCCAAATATGCCATCTTTGATCTCCCCTGTTTAATGCACTAGGGAATTGGTGCTTCCTTCCCTGGCTAGGACTGAATGAATAATCACCTCCTGTAGTTACTCACATCAGGTTCAGATGCTGAAATGTGAAGCCGATGGCAGGACAAATTATGGATAGAAACATCAAGAATTGCTACTGAAATTTTAGGAGTTGTATGCAGGAAATATTCAACGTTCATCACATTTAACTATCAAGACTCCAAAGATTTATAATCTCATGGGACAAAACAGTGAATTGTTTGTGAGGTGGGAATGAAGCCCAGACTTCTGTCCTGGTGTTTTCTTTATGCCCTCATACCCACACATAGATACACAATCGTATGAGCAAACCCTACCCAACCCCAAATCTCTGGTGCCTTTTGGAATTGCTAAGCCTCAAGAAATACGATGTTCAAATAATGTTAAAAGTCTGTACATTCATTGAGGTGTTATCCAAAACCTCTTTAAAAATCAGGAAATCTTGATTAAGAGCTTTTGCTTTTTTGTTATTTCAACATGTGTAGCATATGGTTTCTTTCAGGTCTTTAAATCTGGACCATCATCTGATAATATGCACATGAAGATTTTTTTTTGAAGAGAAGGGGAAAGAGAACTTGTAGGATTTCACAGAAAATTTTGTTCAGGTTTTGAGATGCCACATCGGATATACCATCCTTTACGTAACCCAGACAGTACAATGCACCAATACTGCTGTATGGCAAACCTGCCTCAGGTATCATGTTAAAGTAGCCCGTTGACCCATCTTGCCATACCCAATGGGTCCAGCCACACAAAAGTGATTTCAACCCAACTTTGTAAGACGAATTTGATAAAATGTCTTTCTTATTATGAAGGGTTTCTCCTGCTTGTGTTCTTGCTCTTCCTCATCTTGAAAATAAATCCCGAACCAAACTCCTTCATCCAAACTCAGGTGAAATCTGATTCTCTGAGCCTTCCATTGTGGAACAGCTAATATTAGCCTAGCTGAAGATGCCTTCTGCCCCTCTGCTGTGGTGAACGGAAATGGAAACAACAAAAGATAGTTTCATTCCTAGCAAGTCTGTGCTGAAGGAGGGCTTTCAGTTGGCCTTCTATATGCTGTAATCCCAGGAGATATGATCAATGAAAAGAGCCTGTCATTGTTATAACATGCTTCACAGACAAAAAAATTACTTCTACATGTTTTTTTTCTTTCAAATATATATAACAACTTCTCAGTAAGCAGCTCACATCTTCCTAAAACGAAGGGAATATCTGCCTGTGTGGTGGGAGATACCGGGTTATAATCTCATTTATTTGTTGAGACAACTCTACAAGGACACTTTGACACATACTGATGTGTCATCTCTGATGGCTGTTCATTGAACAAAAATAGCAAGTGGAAATAAAAATGTTTTCCCATAAAAAATAAGTTTACATGCTATGCTGAAGTCATTATTCAAATTCACAGTTGAAAGTGATTATCACAATGCCTCAGACACTAATTCATGCAAGCATTTCAGTTCAAGTGATTCATAGGAACAAAGGAATAAATTGTCCCATCACTGTTTTTTGATGCGGGAGGGCAATGGCCATTTCTTGTGTGGAAATTATGAGCAGATGAGGAGGTCTCTGTTCTGTAAATCTGGGCTTGCATTTCACAGCAACCAAACTTACTCAACAGAATGAAGAAATCTCTGCGGAAAGTCTTCGTGAAAATGGCATAGAGGAATGGGTTAGCACAGGAATTGATGGGGTAAAACAAAACCAGAAGGATCTTGGATTTGGACACCGTGATGAGAGGAACCTTGAGTGAGGCTGATATTGCAAAAAAAGATATTGGTGCCATGCAGAGGAAGTCCGTGAAGATCAGTATGGCCATGCGCTTGGCAATCTTGGTGTCACTGTTTGAAGAAATTACATTAGGGTTTCTCACAGTAAAGTAGATGCAGATGTAGCAGGCACATATGATCACAAATGCGAGTACATTCAACACTAACAGAAATATAACATAAGCCTGAGAAAATGGTGTTTCTATATCCATGGGCAAGCAGATGCTGACCTTCATGTAGCTGCTGACTCCAAATATGGGAAGAAGCGCGACCGTGAAAGCAAACATCCAACCAAAGATCATTAGAATCACAGCATGACGAAATCGAACCTTGCGGTCCAGTTGCATGGCATAGGTGATGGTGTGCCACCTTTCCAGAGTTATCACAGTCAGCGTGTAGACTGAGAGTTCACTTGCAAACACTGTAAAAAATCCTGCAGCATTGCATCCTGCCCCGGTTTGCCAGTCTATGGCATAGTTGTAATACTGGCTTTTGGTCTGAATGTCTACAGATGCAATAAACAACAGATAGATACCTATGCAGAGATCTGCAAATGCAAGATTGCACATTAGAAAACGAGGTACAGTGAGTTTGTATTGACTGCTTATTAAAATAACAAGGACAACAATGTTCCCAGTGACAGCTAAAATGCTGATAAACCATATCAGGACTCTAAGAATGTTGTATCCCATGATATCTTCACATGGATTGAAAGCATCGGGTTTAGGTGAGCACGCTACATTAACTACTTCATTGCATAAACCATAGTCAAATTCATTCTCTGCTGGGTCAAATCCTATGCCGTAGTTGGAAATATAATCTTCAGCTGCAGATCGCTTATGCATCTTATCACCAGGCTGTTCATCAAGCTCTTGCTTGGCCTGAGATATGCTACATATTGGATGTAATTCAGTGCTGAAATTGTAAAAAGAGTAGAGTTGGCAACTAAGAAACACAGCACGAGGGATACAGCAAACACAAAGTTATCCATTTTCCATTAACTGCGCAGTTTTTCTGGTTGGCTGACTATATAGACTAGCCTGATGCTTGAAAGTAATAGTCTGTCTGGTCCTTATTGATAAAATATTACTTGAAAATGTAAATGATTTGGAAACTTCATAAAATGTAAGAGAAAGGAAAGCCTGATGTTTGCTTTACTAGCAATCATGACATAGTTATTCACCTGGACAGGAGCATTTTGTAAGAAGCCGTTCATATTTCAACTGAATTTCTCATATAACCTGTCATTGACAAGGTGATTCTTTCATGGGGGAAACATGTGATGATGAATTCCTACATAAGACTCAACTCTGAAGTATGAGTCAGTTCAGCTGTGCCCATCAGGAGTCTGTATAATCACAATAATGATACCATCCCTTAGTATTACTCCTGAATTCCCTTTTTCCTAAAGTTTTTGGCAGTCAGTATGCTGTATTCAGTCTTATAACTCCTTCAGGACACAGAACAACTCTTTGTGCCATTCATTTTGAGTATCTCGTATCGTATTGGTAAGTGGCCGTTAACACAAACAAGTAGTATAAATATGTTCATGCAGTCCTCCAGATAATCGCTAGAAGCTAGATGCCAACACAGCTACAAACACAAGACACAGTAGAGCAGTTTTTCCTTAAAAACTGTTTTTCAAAGAAAGTGGATTTTAAACCAAGGGAAGTAAAGCAAAGCCAAGCCAAGCCAAAGCAAATGGAACCACACCACACCAAACCAATCCAACATTTCTATAGAAACAGTAGTTGCTTTTGTTTTTGTCAGAAAGCAGTTTTTAAAATTTTTTTGTGTAATTTAGAAAGATAGATAAAGGAAATAAAGGAAAAGAGCTTCAAGAAAAAATTGCCTTTGAAGGTAAACCAAGTTTTTTTTGAGTTTTGAGTTTGGCTTTATTTCCTAGAGGATTAACTATATGTCCTTCTTCTCCATGCCTAGACCAAGGGAAGAAACAAATGTTTTGGCTGAAATGATGTAAAGGTGATCAGTTCCATCAAGCTAAGATATATCAAGGCATGTTAACAAGAAATAAAGGCTCATACTTTATTTACTGCTTATCCTAGGCTGCCTTTAAGATTTCATGTCCCAGAAACTTGCATCCACAGCTTTGCATAAAATGGATCTAGATGTAATCTGAGTTAGGGAATAAAACAGCTGACATTGTGTTGCAAAACCAACACAGTTCAGCTCTGCCTTCCTTCATATACAGTCTAGACAGAAATTTAGGTGTATACTTTCTAGGACGGGATCCCAGCTTATCTTCCAGCCTGACTTGCAGTACAGTTGAGAGAAGAGATTTCTAGGCAAGTTAGGCTGAAATTCTTAAACAATTGGTAGCAGCTTAAAAGGGAGAACTATTTTTTTGTAACCTAATTTTACCTTTGACTTTGTGCACTCAGTACATCTTCCAAAAATCAAGTTTAAAAGGTCCGCAAGAAAGGAAAACTAATGAAGGCCCTCCACAAGAAGGTGAGGGACATTTCCTATGAGGTTCTGAGCATCCTCTACTATTATCAATGTTTTTTATCTTACCTGTCAACTGAGGCAGAAAACTGATTTTGTGTGAGGTCAGATATGCACTATGGAGGTCACAACAGCAATAACAAGGCATTACAGTTTGCTCCCCAGTGTTCTGCTCGCATAAGGATGAGTGAGGTGTCCAGTGTACTGATCAATATATCTAGAGTTCTCTAGATGAAAGGGAATATGTGCTTCCAAAGAGCAATAACGTGAGAAAAAGTCCCTCAGTTTTGAGTGCAACAGGCAGTGGAGGGCAATGAAAGCTACTACAATTGGTGGTTCTTTGTAAATGAACTGAGGGAAATGTTTTTATCCAGTCGTTTCTCAGCTACAAGTTAAAAATAAACCTTCTTCCAAATTATGGAGGCACTGCCTGGAGATAAATCTGTCCCCTGATAAGACTGCTGTGTAAGGCAAATTAAATATTTTTGATTATTACGATTTATTCATTCTTGAATTATTTTACAGCCAGTGGTCTCAAACAAAATCAGGTTCCCATGGAGCTAGCTGCTCTGTTTGCTGTGAGGGTGGGTGGCAAGGAGTCTCCCAGCTGGTTACCTGTGCCATGAGCAGGTAAGACGGGCAGTAACAAACTCCTGAGGGAAAGAAGAGCCATCCTCTGGTACCAAATGCTTACCAGTTCTTTGCTTTGGGATATTTGCCCTTTGGGCTGTACAGGGCATTCAGAGCAACAAATTTAAATACTTTTTGGCAAGGGACGTTTGCTTCCTTTTGGGACAGTAGGTATCGTAACACTGTTAATTTATTCAGTCTATTTGTAATCCTCTGTTATGATTTAGCATTGCTGTGCTTGTCAACCCTCTAAAAAACAAACTAGAGAAAGGACAACTTAAAGAATAATGTTAAAGTTGGTGGAGTGCTCCGACAAAAATAGACAAAAATGACTACCTTTGTACAAGTGGTTATTTTATACTCTTCATCTGGATCCAGTGACAGCAGGAACTTGTGTGCTGAGAAATACCGTCAGCAGAATAAACAGTCCCGACCTAGGTTCTGTATTAAGCCCTATCTCAAACCAATCATCTTCACTGAAATGTGACATCAAGTGAGTTGTGAGCAACTGATATTATGTTCTCATGAGACGAGGCTCAAACACAATTCCTGATGCTGGCACATTTTTTTAAAAAATAGGATTTCAAGTGACAGCTCCTCCAAAGAATAATGATCAAATGTAAGGACAGAGTCATATCAATGTCATTCTTTTAGGCAGAAGGTGATCTTTATGTCAAAGAAAGCCAAAAGCTAGCTGAAGATCATAATGGTCTATGTCAAGTTGATGGTTTTAACATTCAGCCTCTGCCCTATCAGCACTTCCAGGATATTATTTTCCAGTCAGGGAAGAACGTGAGGGGAGTCCAACATACTGCACTGGGCTTGTCTTAAGAAAGCAGTTTACCTTCTCTTAGGCCAGCATCACAATATTCCAGTGTGATAAATCTACAGTTCAATATTTATCTTGTAATCCTTCTTGGAACGGGGAAAAAGAGTAATCAAAATTGCCTACATTTTAATTTGTGTCTCAGTCTGGTGTAGCTGTGCTTGATGCGACACCCTCCAAAATTTAGAAAGCCCTGCTGCTGTAACAGGTGTAAGCTTTCTGTTATCACAACAGAACCTGTTCACTGGTGCAGACGGATTTGGGAGAGGTGATCGAGCATGATCCACTATGGCAACTCATTTTATCTAAGGTTCTCAAGTGCTGCAAAAGCCTCAAAGAAGGGAAATCTTACATAAAAAGGGCAGCCAGAAAGGAGCCAAACACCCCTATCTTAATTCCTTCCAGAATTTCCCACATGAACACTAGCTGCTACCGTGATCCTTAGAAATGCTCTTCTGGGGGAGATGAGGTATCCTTTCTATCCTCCCTGGACTACCTGGAAGTATTCCAAGACCCAAACGGCCACAGGAGAACAACCCCCTCCTGTGAAGGTTCATGGCATGTCGGGTCACACCATGGTTCTCACCACCACAAGTAATGCCTGCTGCACTGAACCAAGCACAGCTCTTGAGCCAAAGAGATTAATACACATTGTGTGATCAAGCACTGCAAACTATTAATAACTCCAAAACAACCCAAGCAGTCTTCAATGCACATGCAGCTTGTGCCAGCTGTCAAGAAAACTACTTTTAAATGAAACTGGGTGTAGCTACTCTACGTGTGACTAATTGCTACTGAAGTGTATGATGACACCTTTGGTATTCAGACTGAACTGAAATGCATCCATTTCATCTTTTTAAGCTGGAGAGAGGATATCAGTCTCCCACCAATTTCAGTACAAGATGCATGACTGTATGAAGGAAATTATAGTTTTTAATTATGTTGTAAAACAGTTAACAGGAAGTGTTGAAGTCAATAATTAGTTCTAATAATTTTGCATTTACACTTAATATTTTTTTAAAATATATGTCTGGTAACTATGAAAAACATACATAAATACATTCAACTTTGTTCTGTTGACCAGGGTGATACATTTCACATTTACTGAAGAAACCATACACCATATAAAGAAGAGCACCTCCAATCTGCATACTTTTTCTTACCACTGCATTATACCTGATACTATAGTGGACCTTGAAGTCACGACCACACTTGCTCCAGAAACAGTCCCATTGCCATGTGGCTCTCCAGCCCAATTCACTAGCCGTCCACACTTGGGTAAGGTGAGTTCTGAACAGTTCATTGGAATTTCTTTGCAAAATTGCACTTGCCCAGGGCATGGGAAGGGCTATCAGTGTCCTCCTTGGCTTCTTAACTGCCAGGGCAGAGGCTACTGAAAGTGAGGCTGTACTAAGGGGGAAGGAAGTGCTGTGGGCTTCAATCCCCTGGGCAAGTGTGACATAGAATCATATAATCATAAAATCATTTAGGTTGAAAAAGACCTTTAAGATCATTGAGTCCAACTGTAAACCTAACACTGCCAAGTCCACCACTAAACCATGTCTTTAAGCACCACATCTACATGTCTATTAAATACTTCCATGGATGATGACTCAGCCACTTCCCTGGGCAGCCTGTTCCTGTGCTAGCTAACCCTTTCACATGTCAGTTATTTAAAACCCAAGTGAGGGGACTAGGTACTGAGAGCTCACCAAAAGGTCAGGACCATTTCCTTCCGTAGCTTTCCTTTAACAGTAACTCTAACTCTGTTTTTGAAAAGTCCAGGTGCCTACTTTAAGGGGTGGATTCTGGGATTTGGATCCTGATTTGGCCCAAGCAGCCCAGAAGCCAGGCACCTTCAAAAATATGAATCATAGTGATATCAAGGTCCCTTTGCAGATTCAGGACTAAACATACTTCCGTTGGACTCTTTGGCAAATACCACTTTGCCACCAGCGCTGAAGGACTGGACCCATTTCTGTTTAGCAAGTGACCAAGCCTTGTACTTACATAAGTCTGCAGAATTATGTCAAAATGTCTCCTGTTGACAAAATGTCCCAGCAAAAAGTTGAGCATTTTGGATCAAAAAAGGGCAATGGGGGATGCATTCTGTCAGATACTTCCCTTCTCACCGCAGTCTCCACCATGAGACTTGCATTCTTTACACAGGTAGCTTTGCAGACACATGTAGGTAATATTTATTATCTATCGGCACAAGCAAGATCAGATATCTTTCATTGCCCAGTAACAATACAATGCTAAAAGTAGAATAAATGGCTACTATAAGTATTAAAATAGAAGCTACTAATAGTTTGTGCTTTCTCTGCATGGTTTTACTTTTCTTTTAAGTTTTAGCCAACTTCTGAAGACGATGTCTTGACTTGTAATAATGATGCACTTTTTTTTTCCGCCATGGTAGATTCCAACTCTTTGAGGACATCCAGTAAAGGCAGAACTTCGAACGATAAGAGGTGTTTCTGTAGGTACTAGTTCCTCATGTTTTCCAGTGGCACAAATTCAGAGGGTTCATTAACTAGTTGACACGTACATTTAAAGTCTATCATCTGAGCAGCTGAAAATACTCCATGAGAATCATTGATACCTGAAGTCTTACTGCAACTTGCTAATGGAAAATTAAAACAAGTGGAAAATTACCTTGGGAGTCTAAAAGACACCCCACCCTCCCACCACCCCTCTGTTGATTTGGGTAAAAGGGGTCTGCTCTAGGTTAACCATTTCAGAAATCACATCCAGAAACGTTGTGCGTGTAGACTCAATAAATAACATATCTTGGGTGCTTGGTTGGACAGTGTTCCAACATCAATGTGGTTTTCTGACAGAAGAGCTTAAGATCACTCAATGGTCCTGTTACCTTCCTGAACTGATGGGCAAGTACTGAGCAGCTTCTCTGCAAACGCAGCTTTCCCTCCAGCTACCTCCTAAAAAGTTATCAGACTTTTCCTGTTGAATGTCTTCAGCGTGGCTCCAGGCTGATCCAGGACAGCCGATCCCAGTGAAAGACAAACCTGTGACAGGTGGGGGCTTACAGCCGCAGCTGGGGAAAATGCTGATGCTAACACAGCTGTCAAAATTTACTGCTCCCCTGTAACGGAGAGGCAGTGCACTATGTAGCACGCATAAACCTGTATGTATTGTATATTTATTTATTTCTATTCATTTACTTACCTGCACTGAAGAGACCTTTTCTATCCAGATTTTAAGGAATTTTAGTTAATTCACTATCAACTGCTGAGAAGCACCAAAAAGAAAAACAAATGAAATCACTTACTTTTGTCTTTTCCAGTTTGTAAATGCACAGCAATGGCTAGGATAGGTGAAGTTTGCCTCAATTAAAGATCTAAATTTGCTTAAATCAGGAAGCTTTTTTAAATTGTATGTAGACCTTGCTCTTAGCTTCTTAATGAGTTCTAATCCGTGACTTGGCAGGAAACTGATTCTCGTCCTTGAAATATCCCTTTAAAAAAACATATTAAAATCTTGATACAAAGCAAAGTTACTTCTGCTCGACAGTGGATATCTATTTTAGACTGTCTACTCATTCTCAGATTAGTGATTGGAAACAAGTCAGCTGGAAATCTACACTGAAAGAGGATCCAGGGGTAAATTAGGTGTTCCTCCAGGAAAGCTGAACTAATGTCCATTGCAAATAACAATCAAGTTACGTCAATCTGGTCTGAGAAAAAAGAAAAAATTCCCATAACACTCTGGGTTAGAATTATCAGGGACTTAAATAATTAGTGCCATGGAATTCTGGGTTTAGTAAATACACAGTAAATGCAACAGTCATCCCAGAATACAGTTACAGGATAAAAAAGGCTGATGAAATCACAACAGAAGTTTGCTACACCAACATCACATCATGGGAAGGCTGCCGTGGAAAAGGCAATAAACACAAAAAGAGAAGCTCACATGGGAGTACAGACGTGAGGAGAGGTTGAGGATATCAGGTTTGGTACTCATTAGGAAGAAAAAGACATTAAAGAGAGACAGGGGTGACATGGTTCAAACTGTGAGGAACAAAACCAACAAAACATTTCCAGAGATTTAAAAAACAAAAAGAGTACAGATTGAAGTGAAGAAAGGGGTAAGATTACAGGAGTAAAGGAGAGATCTATTTATGTGGAAGGCAACTACCGTGTGGGACAGGCTATCAAAGGCAACGACGGAAGCAGCAGTTACAAATGTATTAAAGAGAGCATTAGCAGGGCTGTTAATAGGAAACACATTGTGCACTGAATCTTGATTTGTGCCACGCAGGTGGGGACAGGGAAAAAGGACCAACGGTTCTCCATCTCCAGGCTAAGAGATACTTGGCTCCAGGGTGTAACAGCTGGGGCAAAACATCCCCCCATTTCCCTCACTAGGGCACAAACAGTGTCCCTCAGCTTGTGACAGCAGGAGTGCACATTCCTTTCTCTTAAGAGCAACAGCAAAAAAGAACTGCACAAAATCATCCTGTCTTCCCTTAGCCCCTGTGCTCTTATGGCCTGAGACTGATCCAGGACACAGTGTTTGCTGAAGCTGCTCTGCTTGTTATTCTCCGATAGAAGAAAGGAATTTTCCGTAATCAAAGAACCGGACTGACAATATTTGCAGTTTTCTCCATGCCCCCTCCAGGGTACCGTTTCCAATTCATCCGTAACAGTATCATGTCAGGACAACATGTTATTTGATCTCTATTACCCAACATGCACAAATTGTTTTTATTATCGTATTAATGCAGTAGAGTGATGCCATGTGAGGGGGACACTGGGTTTCAGCAGCATGTAATAAAGTTTAGACAGTTGCTATGTACCATACACACATTTGCACCCCTGTACTCCATTCTAAGAAACAATATTAATACCAGGAAATGGGTCTGTTTGAACTCATGACCTTTAGCTTAGGATGGCCAAGTCTAACAAATTCATAAGCAGTTAATAAAGCAGTTAGTGAAATTGGTGGTGGGTAAAGATGATCTTTGTGTTCATGCTGTGCCCACAGCTGAGGTTTTGCATCCAGGCTCAGAAGCAATCTACCACCTTCAGCAACTAGACCATGAATTGTGGGAGCAGAGAAGCAAACACCGACCCCAGTACACCACCCTGACCTGGTGCCACAACTTCTACTGAAAGGACAACACAGACTGGTGGAGTCAGAAATGCTCTGATCTTCTGCAGAACAGGCTGAGAGGAGCCTTGCTGTGGTCCTGAGGTTGTTCTGGGCCCGACATGTTTCTTGCAGGAGCTAAAAGCAGCAGCTGATGAGAAATTTTGGGCTATTGATTTCTGGCTTAGGCAGTGGAAGAGGTAATTAGGTTGCAACGAGCAACCTCGACTGTTTCATGGACTGACTGTTGCCCTCAGTATGCTGCCTAATGAAAACTGTCACCTAGAATATATGCTCATGACTCAACAACCGAACAGCAGTTTTCTGCCTAAATCCATAGACAGAATTACTCATGGCATTAGTAAGAGCCTGTGAAGCTTCACAAGGGCTTGTAATTCTGGAAAATGTTTTCTTTGGCTTGGTAGCTAAAAACCTTAATGAGTCCAAACTGTTATTACACTGGGTGGAAATAACAAGTATATATGAATAGGAATATCACCTAGATGTAAAAATAGCTAAAATGTTACTGGATCTCTGGGCACCTCTAAATAATTTCACAAATTTTACATATTTTTCCATTAAAATATTTTCTTATTCTTTTAAAAATATTTCTTTCTACGCTCATTATTGCACATAAACAGAAGTGAGTTAGGGTAAGTGCTTTGCATACTTCTGTGGGGTTTGTTGGTATGTCTGTTAGGGATAGGTATCGATACGCCACTGACGAGCCCCCGAACAGCACACACAGACATTGTGCAAGTGGTTTAGTAACTTCACTGAGTCACCACGTGCAGACCTCAGTGCAGAGGTTCTTTGTGAGGTCACTCTCTATTTAGAGGCTTGATAAATAAGCGTGATGAACAAGACGACAAAGTGGCAGTAGGAAACCAAACCAGAAAGCATCAATGACTGGATTACATGTTCTTGTGTTGTTATTGCTTGGCTGCTAGTCATCAGCCTTGACAGCAGCCAGTGCAGGAACAGTAAAATGAATATGACTTTTCTTTCAATCACTTCCCTTTCCCACCGGAGTCTCTGTTGGATTAGCAAAAATGCTGACCAGCTGGTGAGGTTTGAAAGGCACATATAGAAATAGCAAGAAATAGTTGGTGGAGCAGAAATCAGAGGGGGTAGACTGAGCAGTGAGAACAATTTTCTCTGTGCTTGTATCTAAACTGATCTCTGTCTGTTCTTCAGAGACTATCAAGCTGAGGATCTACCGGAGCTCTTCTGCGGCCCCCTTATGTGGGTTTCCTGTTGAAGACAAATTGGAAGATAGGAAGGACCACAGCCATACCTTGCCCTGCATCTGAGTCAGGACACAGCCAGAGAACTCTGAAGGACTTCAGAAAAAAACAGTGTAAGCCACTACAGCTCTACAAGCACTGGAAGATGGTTACATGAAAGAATCTGGCAGAAAATTGAAGTTATGAAACACCAAGTTGGAAATACAGTGTATTTCTGTGTAGAAGGTATGTGTATCAGTGTGGGAGTAATTAGCCACTTGATTTACTTGCCTACTGTCAGCGCTGAAATCCTTTAACTCAAAACTTGATGTCTTTCCAAAAGAGATATTCTGATTCAGCCAAGAGCTGTAAGCCTGAGAGAGGAATTGATTCTTGAAACTGTGTAACCTGTACGAGGGCTAAGATTGGTGCTTCCCGACATGAGTATTTGTGTTTGTGTTTTTTTCACATTATTTTAATATACTGAACTATAAACTAGACGTTGGTATTAATTGGCTGTAGAACACTGGTTCAGGAAGATCAAGAGTTAAAACATCCTGACATTCATTCTAATAAAACATTGCAGTCTGCAACATAGATTTGATTGCAACAACACTACTTGTCCCAGGAAAGGTATGACTATGGGTCAATGATTTCCACAAGTGAAAGCACATTCCTGGTGTACACTACAGTAATGGATGAGTAAGAAGACTCTTCTTTCATGATGTTAGGATAAAAAGGTAATTTCCCATGCATAGAATAGTCGATGTATTGGTAACGGAACAGAAAACTTCTTACACAGATAACTTGGTGTTAGAAATTGATCAAATGAATCTGAATGACAGCCAAATCAATTTGATAAATCTCCAGAATATGATTGCATCAGCTACAGATTGCCGAGAAAACACATTCATTTTTCGCTACAGGAAACAACGCTTTTCCAAAGAAACATCTATGACATTACTGCTGAAAAGATGCTCTATTGGCAGTCTTTTCCAAAGAAGGAACACACTTTGAGGGAGTGATGAAAGTGGAGCAGAATGCAGTAACACGTACCATAGCTCTTTATATGATAGGTGCACTGACCATCACAATGTGGAAAAAAGGCCTTCAGAAAAGCTCTGATCTGAACTCAAGGTTAACCAGACATTTTTCTCCCTCTTTTTTAGATTTCTAACCACTCTGACCTCTGTGGAAATTCTTCCAGCAGCTCCAGTGACACCTAGTCACCCTTTCTGGGTGACTCCTAGCCCCTCCCTGGGCATCCAGGGTACACTGGAAGACAGAAAGGCTCTGACGAATTGGTGAGAAGACTCCCATGTCTTTGTTGCAGCTCTTATGTGTTGCGGCTTGTGCTTAGAAACATGAGCAGCTGTGCACACTCACAAGCATTTTCAGACCCCGTGGCAAACCGTGACTTGAGGTAATGGTGACTGAGATCCATGAGTATCCTAGTGCTGAATTCTCCACTGCTGAGATCTCACTTTCCAGCTTATCACCCACCAAAGACATCCTGCTGTAACTACATGAGATGTATCTTGTACCTATCTTTACAGGGAGTGCGACATCCCAATCCCTATTCCTGTAGAGTAGTGATTTTATCTTCAGAATTAAGCTTCAGAGATGCAGGGGTAGATCTTCATTGGTAAGAAATTCAGATTCAAGCACCAAAGACCCACTCACTTATGCCTGATTTTGCTCAAACAAAAAATTAGCAGTATTTTTATCTGGAAAAACAATAAAGCAGAACTACTCTGTTACAGAGCTTAATCAACTGTGTGGAGGAATCTGGATCTAAATCCCTGGATCCAAACACTCCCAAAAACTTAAGGATGAAGTAAAAACATGGATCTAGACCGAAATGTCAGTTAGGGCTTCCAGGTTTTCTTTATATTCAGAACTACACCTCCAGCTTTGAACTCCAAGATTTTTGAGATGTTGAAATCCAGACTGGCATTCATACGTTCTTCTCTGTTCTTTTCTAGGGAGTTAATAATGGGAAAAATAATATCTGACTATTACTTACAAAACAACGGGCCCATTGGCTCCTTGGAAGACTTCATTTGGTAATTTTTCTAGGTTGTGATTATCACTTAGATTTCTGAAAAACACAACAGTATTTAAGCTAAAACGTTCAGAGATTAAAAAAATAGCTTGCAGCAGCTACTACCTTCTAATGATTGCTTTTCAGAATAGTAAACAATAGAAATAGTTACAGCTCGTCCAGGTAAGTTCCATTAAATGCGTGATTCTCAATTTCCCGAATCCCATTTTTATTCAGCCATCTACAATAGAGAAAATAAAGAGTTGTATTCGTATTCATGCTTCATAACTAAAATAAATGTAATTCAAATCACTCCAAGGGATCTTAGATAAATACAATTATTAAATGGATATTCAAACGGTAAAATTTATATGAATACTAGCTTGTAAGATCCCGATAGTTAGAGGAAGGTTTTGGACAGTACAGACATGTATAGGGCAGATGAGCGCTTCCATCAGTGAAGATAGCTAGAGTAAGTTTCTGAAGGAAGGGCAGTGCTGATGAAGATGCTGGTGCTGTTCACGGCTCCCCTGGGAAGGCTGCAGTGGACTCACTGAGGCTGTTGAAGGTTAATCCCGAGAGGAGTGAGATCAGAATCTTTCCTGCTGGTGCTGTCGGTGCTTCTTAGTTTTACTGTTTTCAAGATGCTCTTGAAAAGTTGGGCCACGGCTTAACCTTTGCCAGTTATTAGAAAAAAAGGCTGCTGTCTGTGGTGGTCTCATGTCCTCAGCAGGGCAGACGGAGGAGGGAGACTGATCATCACTGAGACGGGCAGGAGGTCAGGAGGGAGTGGCCGTGGTGCCAAACTGCCCAGGAAGCGGCTGATTCTTCCTATGTCTGTTGCCTCGACAAATTACACTTGCTGTCTGCTCTGCTGCCTGTCCCACCTTCCCAGGCTCCTTCCCACAGGAGGAAACACAGGTAGCGAACCTCAGAATCGAATCCTCTGGGGCTTTCCACCAAGTTTGTACTGTAGTGCATTAACTAATTAATGTTTAACGCCCTTCCCTCTCTTCCCTTCACGGTCCAAAAAAATTTACATTTAGGTCAGTTAAATTTATCATCTTTATGGTGCGATCTTTCATCTTGCTTTAAATGTCACTTTGCAGCTCACGCCCTCTCCAACAGGCAATGACAGGTCTGATGGATGGCAAAAAAGGCCTGATTTAATTAAACTGTCAGCAAACCCGGACGTTTTGTTTCTAATTCACACTGAAAGCTAAGCACGCAAGTGACCCACTTATCTAAGGTCTGAGGTGGTGAGCTAAGGTCAGCGTGAAAATCAGTTATGAGTCTGACTGAAAGGATTACCCTTTTGACCATGACAGGCAGATGTACACAGCTCTGTGTCTATAATGTCTGTTAGGTTGGATCTGCAGAGCTGTCACCGTCCCCTTCATTTGCAAGCACTATTAGACATAAGTGAGCAGGCACAGAGGAGAGACATGTCCCTGTTTATAGCATTTAAAACATTTATTATACTACATTGATCTTATCCATTTGTAGCTGCCAGGCTGATATATATGCTTTTAATCACAGTATTAGCACTTACTGTGTTCCCTCACTGAACACGATGCTAATTCAATGAGATACTGTTGTAAAATCAGAGTCATTGTTGCAATACAGGGTGGATTACACACTCCTGTCATCTGGCTAATCAAATTCAAGCATTAAAAGAGCAAATAAAATTTTACCTAAATCCCAAGCCCTCATATTTTACATAGGAAAGTTTCTATTGAGACAAATTCTCCCCTCACTTCAACCATCATCCTTACTGACTCCACCAACTCTTACCTTAGCAACAAGTGACAATGGAGACAGAGATCCAGAGCTTGGACATATGGGCTTTTACTCACTATTTCATGGCTGTATTGGTATTTTTAAAACACTCTTTAAAATTCACCTGGTGCAGGAGGCCACTGCCCCTGAGGTACTATTTACACTCTATTTCAGGGCAGGAAATCTGTATCTTAGGCTCTAAGTGGCATGCAGACTTGGAAGCAAGGTGAATTTCTTCCATAAATTTCTAGCACTTCTTTACCAAATGTATCCACAGTTCCAGTCTGTACGCACCCCATACACAGTGTAAGGTGAGATGTAGTCCAAATTACTGGCTTAAACATGCTTGGAGCCTGCCACAGCTAAACTTGCTAAAGTTGAGTCTTCTTGGAATGTCAGGGTTCAATGGGTCCTGGGTGTTTTTAATACTGTCTTGACACGCCTGATTTCACAAAATAATGTTGCTGTAATAGTAACTCTCTATTGCATTGCACAACAACTTCAGGTTTGTACAGAAACCCAGCAAGTTTGGGTCTAAAATCAGGTAAGTTCATCACAGCACAAGGAAAGCCTAATCAGGGACTCTCAAAGCTGACATACAGGGCCTCTGTCCCAAGGGAGAACTACAGCAGAATCAGGACACCGTCTGACCAGGTGGGTGATGGCCAGGTCTACCTGTACAGATCTTGCTGCTCCTGCACACGCTGGTGGGCATGGGTAGCCCATGGCAATGGGGCTGTTACAGGAGGCAGGGCAAAGCATCTGGAAGAGGACATGATTCTCACCCCACCCCTCCACCTTCAGCCAATTTTGCTAGTGTACCAGCAGCCTTACGTCCTCAGAGAAGACTATCCTTCAATACCCAGGCAGTAATCATATGGGACATCCTAAGGAGACGGGGAAGACAATTTCTTGCTGCTCAGGTGGCATAGAGGGGTCAAATCGCAGTAAAAATCTGAGATTTTTATCTCACCTCTTAGTGGTATTATGGAAACAAATACAATACTTGTTGCACAGCATTCTGAAAGTACAAAGTCCCACCTGACTAGCAAATATTAGAATCACAGGAGAAAAGATAAACCAGTACATTTAGGGTATCATGACTTGAATATATATTTGAGAAAACTGTGTGTGAGTTTAAAACTTCTGGGAACTTGAGTTAGACAGAGGTTGTACATAACTGATGGGGAGAAAGGAGAGATAACAGCGAAGTGACTTGTTACTGGTCCCTCTTCAAATACAGATGGTCTGACCTTGCTCCCACCAAAATCAGTGTGAACCCAATCAATCAGATCTTGCTTGTCTGCTTCATTACATGAGGTAAACTGCACACACGCTGTGAGCATTTTTTCCAGTCTGGCCACTTGGTTAGGTGAAATCAAGGCAGCTTGTTAGCAAGCAAACAGTACATTTTGATACACCAACAGAAAGGATCAAAGAGGCCAGATAGTTCACTAAATACACTACTATTCAAGTCAAATGTAGAGTCGTCTAACCACACAGCTTGAAACTGCATTTTGAACCGGCCTGTATCAATGCACGAACATTGTGTACAAATATATTGTAGTCCCACCACATCTACGTATATTTTGCCCAAATAATAAATGCCTTTGAATGATGTGTCTGACTGTAAATATTTATGAGTCATACCATCCTTTTGAACACAATTTTTATCCCATGGAACTGTTTTTGTAGGTGGAATATGTTTAACCTTGGCATCAGTAATTACTAAATTTGCTCTATGCTGCGCTTCTGAAATAAAGAGCAGTATTAGAATAGAACAGAAAACCACAAAAGCATTCACTTTTCATGGCAGGGAAACAGAATACAGAGATGTCAGGGGCAGGAGAGAAGTCTAAAACCTCAATTTGAGTTTGGAAGCATATGAAATAGTTCCCATCCCCTGGTTTCCTTAACCTTATTTTGGAGAAGAAATGAGCTAACAAGGAGAACAGCGGATTTGCTTTGTCTTACTCACAGAATCACGCTTTCAGAACTCAGGCCCATGAAAGAATTTCTTTCGATTGTACGTATATTGATATTGTCTTGAATATCTCTGAAAAAGAAAATACAATAGAAATGACACCTTTTTGTACCTCTGTGAAGCTTTTAATACAACACACTGTTTCACACACAATATTTTTGCTTATATTCAGTCTGAGGAACTACTATAGGCAGAGGGTAATGACTTAAGTCTAAGACATTTTGTCTGCAGACCATAAACCTTCCTGGTAAAAAAGGCTGGAGCAAAACATTTCCAACACCCCCATACTTTCCTCCCAAGTGATTAAAATACACAAAAGCCCAGGTCTTCTAATCCTGAGGCAGATGGAATAGTTACTTCAGCAAGCATAACGCCCAGAAGATGCAAACTGAGGGGCTGCAAGATCACCTCTTCTTGCAACCTCCCAACCAGAAGAAGGAAAAGTCATTAGCCTTTTTGGCCTGATTCAGCAGGGTACCTACCAGCCCATGAATAATTCCCCTGCCAGTGTCAAAGGGGTTGCTTATAAGCTTTGTATATGCTTAAGAACTTAAGACGCGGGACCCCTGTCAATGCAGTTTGTTGAACTGACAAATAGGCATTTCAATCCTTCAGCATTTTTCACTGATAGGAAAAGAGGAATGGCAGATATATCTTCTGTTGCTTTCTCAAAATAGACCTCAAAGAAATGAAATAGTATTACTCATAATTTAGACTGGGGATGTGGTTGTTTTTGTGCTGTTTCTATTGGAAAGCATAGAACAAAGTGAATTATCTGCAAAGCAGGATATTAAACGCGATTCCAAAATTATCTCATGCTGACAGTTGAATATGGCCACAACTTTGCATTAAGTGACACTTACACAGAGGCCTCATTCTGCAAACTGAGGTCAGCAGAGGTAGGAACAGGGACGGAGTGAGGCACCCATTCAAGTGAAGTGTATCCCTCTGCTAAGTATCTGAATGAGCCCTTTACAAACATCAATGACCCATCAAGACCTATCTTTGGGACATAAATATTGGCACAACTGAAGCCAATGGGAATTTTCTTATTGACCTTGGAGGGGCCAGGGTTTGAACCAAGGCCTAGTTTGGAACTCAAGCAGTATCAAGGTCTTTTTGTTCTCACAGGAAAGTGAGAAGTTTCACCTGAAGGAAAAGTAACTCTTGCTCAGCAAGACACAATAATTCAAGTGTAAAGACTGATGATAAATGCAAAAGTATACAGGAGGAAGGCTCTGTAGCTCCATATCTGTTTTGTTTACTTGGTGGTTTCAGGGTGCTCTGAAGTGCAGTTCTCAGAATTATGTATGTTAAGTGTATTACAGAAGATTATTTCTTACCTTATATGTGTGTATACTATATTCAGGCATCCCCCTCTATGTTTTCTATGCAATTTTATCTGTATTAATGGCCATTATAAAGACAGTTGCAGGATTAATGTTTCTGCAGCTTGAAATCTTCTAATCAAATACTTCAACATGCAGAACTTTGCATGTGCATTAACTATATATTTTGTTCAAAGGAAAAGAAGAAATAATTGCTTATTTCCTGGGTTTTCTGCTTTCAGTTATACTAAGAACTTACTGAATTGATTTTGTCAAGATCTTCAGTGAAAAAAGATCAAGCTTTTTCTGATATGCATTTTTTACAGAAAAAAATTTCCTTTTACAGATAAAAAGCACCTGCTTTCACACAAAATTTGAGAGAAATATTTTTTCTCCTATTGGCACTGGAGTTTTTCATAGAAAAGAATATTTCATCCTCTGGACAGTTTTACTGCCAGTGAAAAAAATAAGCATGGAGAGATATTTCCCTGTGATTATTTTCTTTTATTTGTCTCTGTGATGTGGCCACTTCTCTGTGGAAAACAGCTCCTAGGTCAGCAACTCTTCCCATACAGGCTAGAGAACTGTCACCAGGTGGCAACAAATTTCCACTGCCACCAGCCTGGTTTGGATTTCGACTGGTGAAAGAGGAGTGAAAGGCTGTTTATCTGTCCCCTGGGCCATCCAGGCACATGCTCATAGAATAGTTCAGGAAGAGAGCGGTCTGTAAAGTTCAAGTTAAAATGCTTTGTAGAAGTGAGACCTATAGAGAACTGAGACCTTTCAGGACACATTATCATCAATGCCTACAGCATTACAACCCGAAACACTACTGTGAAGCTAATAAGCAAACACAAGGGGAATCACTTCTTGGAAGGTTTTGTTGGAGCAAGACAACATTCAAAGGGAGCTTTTAAAAAGTGAAAAGCAGACACTAAAACTTACAGTAAAACTTTCTGGAAAGAATGCACCTTATGGACAGCAGGTAAAAACCGAAGGCCAGTGTTTGATATTAACCTAAGGGGGGTAGAACAGATGAAGATTATTCACTCTGCCCCTGGAATGAAGGAATAATTAACAAAGAAGAAAAAACATTTTACTTAAAACAGCAGCCACAAAAGGGAGAATGTAGCCACAAATGGAGGGGGGCTGGGTGGAGAGAGTTTGACAATAGGAAACTTGACAATGTAGTGTAAAAAGGTTTTGCGCCAAAGCACAAGCTGAATTTTGCCTCTCTGAAGCCAAGGGAGAAACCCTACCTTGGATAATTACACAGTCCCTCCTGATGATCTCAGGAAAGTGTTGGTATTATTTTCCCAACCATATTCTAAGAAATCAACTGCACTGACACAGCAAAATTACTTTCATAGCAGCTCTTTTAAGACAAAAGTATCAACTTACTTACCACAATTTTTAACTTCTACTTTAATAGATAATACATTAATTACACTGGAAATAGCGTTATTTCATGAAAGCAGGAGAGAATTAGGACGCTTTATTCCCCAGAACCTCCAACAGCAAGGAACTGAACATGTGGGAACATTTCAGCAGTTTGTGTGACTGGAAATGAGCCTGAGCCTCCGTACTTAACTACACTCCCTCCATGTTGAGCATCACTGGTCTCTGTGTTGCAGCTCCTGTCCCTGAAATGTCATCCCAGAAACAGTGACTCTGAAGGAGAACTCTGTGCCCACAGCCAGTGAGGAAACACGGTCACAGATATCCACGCAGCTGTACCATGTCTAATTTAAGAAAATTTTGTTATCCAGAGCAGTAGCGAGGGCAGGGCAAGCATGATATTGCCATGCAGCAGGAGATGGCTGGTGGCTGCTGGTGGCTGGAAGAAGGGACAAGCACAGGAGGGAGGATGAGCTGGACTGGGCTGGGCTCCGACCAGCTGGGAGTTTTTCCCAGCCATCAAAAGATCTCATTTTGTCTCTACCAAACAAAGAGAAAATTTGGGTTCTTGAAAGTTTAGTTATATCCTTGTATTTTTAATATGTGAGATAGTAGAGAAGGTAACCTTTCAGTGAGAATATTGGTTCCTTAAAGAAAGTATTAGTAGTATATGGAAGGTATTTTTTTATCCTGGCTTTTAAATAGAACAATATAATTTTGTTATTGGATGTGATTTTGTTTTTGCAGGTTCATTGCAGAATAGTTGAATGGTGATGAAAAGGACTGCTTGAGACAGGAAAAAAGTAACAGCATTTGTGTGATGTTTATTAAGAACCTAGATTATTTCAGGAGAGTTGCAGCTTTTCAGGTTTAATAATCTGAACTGAAACTGAACACCTCCATGTGGCAACCAAATTCTACATTTGGGCACTCAGGGCGACACATAGGTACATAAAATAGCCCTTCACTTGCATAAGTATTGCTCTAGACTCCCTGAGGTGGTATCTGGACATTCTCAGTTGCTGAAAAGCCAACTGGTTATCAGTCTGATCTTATAATAAAAAGCAATTCCTTATATGCAGGAAAAAAAAATTACAGAAGTATAGTGAATATTCCAGAAGCTTGTTTGGGAAACTTGCTGAAATATCATGACTGTTCTGTCTCAGGAGTCAGAGTGGTCTGACACTGCATTAGCTTAAAAATAACAGCTGTCATAAGTGACCAAGAAAGCTCTACAAAAATACCTTTGAAAGACTAGTACATATAGTTAAATAGAAAGCATGATTAATGAAGCAGGTGGATTTCACAAGACTCATATTATTTAAAGTACTTCTGCACTTACACTTTGTAAAAGGAGTTAGCTGAAAAAATTAGAAGCTATAGAAGAACAACCTGTAACTCCCCACTTACAGTATTTTAAAGTACACTCTCTACATTACCGGAGATGTACAGGGTTTTAGCTGAAAGCTGCTTTAATTTTAAATGAGTCATAAGCTAAAAAGTCATCCAGTTCTTCTTATGTTCTTATGAACTCCTTGTCAAATACTAATTATGGCACACACTTCCTTTCACAAGTAAATCATAGAATCAGAGAATGGTTTGGGTTGGAAGAGATCTCAACGTCCCTGCCATGGGCAGGGACACCTACCACTAGACCAGGCTGCTCAAAGTCCCATCCAGCCTGGCCTTGAACACTTCCAGGGAGGGAGGGGGCATCCAGAGTTTCTCTGGGCAACCTGTTCCAGTGCCTCACCACCCTCAGAGTAAAGAATTTGCTATATCCAGTTTATATCTATCCTCTTTCAGTTTAAAGCCATTACCCCTTGTCCTGTCACTACACACCCTTGTAAAAAGTCCCTCTCCAGCTTTCTTAGAAGCCCCCTTCAGGTACTGGCGAAGGCTGCTATAAGCTCTCACTGGAGCCTTCTTTTCTCCAGGGTGAACAACTGCAATGCTCTCAGCCTTTCCTCATAGGAGAGGTGCTCCAGCCCTTGGATCTTTTGTGGCCTCCTCTGGACCCACTCCAACAGGTCCATGTCTTTCTTGTGCTAGGGATCCCAGCGCCGGATGCAGGACTCCAGGTGAGGTCTCACCAGAGGGGAGTAGAGGGTGATTCTCCATTCTCCCAGTCCCTGCCTTTGCCATCTGCTACTTGGGCAGTGTGGCTGGAGCAATTCTGGTGAAGACTGAGGCAAAAAAGCCATTGAGTACCTCAGCCTTCTCTGTGTCCTGAGTAACAAGGTCTCCCATTTCCCTCCAGTGACAGTCCATATTTTTCCTAGTTTTCCTTTTATCCCTGACATACCTATAGAAGCTTTTCTCGTTGCCCTTGACATCCCTGGCCAGATTTAATTCTATCGGGGCTTTAACTTTCCTAACCTGATCCCTCACTGCTCGAACAATTTCTCTGTATTCCTCTCAGGCTATCTTTCCTTCCTTCCACCCCCTGTAGGCTTCCTTTTTGTCTTGGAGTTTGTCCAGCAGCTGCTTGTTCATCCATGCAGGCCTCCTGGTGTTTTTGCCTGACTGCCTCTTTGTTGGCATGCGTCGTTCCTGAGTTTGGAGAAGGTGATCCTTGAGTATTAACCAGCTTACTTGTGTCCCACCTTCCCTTCAGGGCTTTATCCCATGGTACTCTACAGAGCAGATCCCTGAAGAGGCCAAAGTCTGCTTTCCTGAAGTCCAAGGTATTGAGCTTACTGTGCACCTTCCTCAATGCCCTAAGGATCTTGAGCTGCACCATTTCATGGTCACTGCAGCCAAGGCTGCCCTTGAGTTTCACATTCCCTGCCAGCCCCTCTTTCTTGGTGAGAACAAGGTCCAGCATAAGACCTCTCTTCCTGCACTCCTCTGTCACCTGGAGATATCAAAGAAGAAGATGAAGCTTCAAATGAAGACTCAAATGGAGGTTAAAATGCAGAAGCTGCTGCCAAGTAGTGTGTGACTATTGTAGGACAGAGAAGAAGACATGACAAGCTTTCCTTTCTACAGTACTTAACCAAGAAAATCTCAATCCTCATGTTGCAGTAATGAAAGGTGAGGTACTCTAACATACCCTATTCAAACATCGCTCCCAATGGCAACTTAGTCCCAACATATCAAAATGACACACTGGTTAGCAGGGCTTTCACCCCTGCTTTTCACCCCAAGGTTTTTCACCTGTGGAAAAGCATGTTCAAGGCCTATTATGATGCCATAGTCCTGATCTGTCTAGTAATTGCATAGTGTTCAGGGCTCAATTTGTACTGGTGTCAACTGAGCAGCAAGAGATGAAGAGGAAAGCATCTTTGACAAATCATTACATATTCAAGTAAATCTACAGGTGGCACAAAGCACTGATTGCACAGAGGCACAGAACAGTGATTAGGAGTAGGAAATGATGTTCTTTTAATTAATTGCAGAAGAACTAAAAAAATATTTAGCTAGACTGCAGCCTAGATCTTCCCTTTCTTTTTATTCAACTAGCAAATCTCCAGAGGCCTTTAAGTGGATAATCTTGTTAGAATGTAGATAATCCAATTTACTGAATATCTTTCCTGCAGGACAGTTTTGTCAATATATTTACCTTATAGCGTATACACCCTTAGTAGCCTCACTTTAAACAAGTGTCCTCTCTAATCTGTATTACAATGGAGTCTCCCCTTGCCATGCATAAACAGCTCAGTAAGAACCTGTTTTTCAGATAGCTGATGGCTGCTTTCCAGAGCGTTAATTGTCCTTCTGAAAAAGCTTACTGGAGTCAGCACTTAAGAAAACATAGCACCATGATTACCAGAGAAAAAAAATAATCTTTCAGAAACTAATTCCTGGAAGATTCTGGCTGCCTATCTCCACATATAGCAACACTCCTGCTCTTTTTTACACCAAATTGGTAGAAGCTACTCTGACAAAACTGGGAACAGAGTTTACCACATAACCTTCTTGTGGGTATTAGCTAAACTGCAAACCCAGGATGGGCAGAGATAAATACAACATCACTCAGGAAGCATTATTTTTGTGTCCCTTAATCATGTTGGTTAGTTTACACTGCACATGAGCCAGACTCCAGCAAGGGATTCCCCTGACTCATGTCTCCCAGCCTTGCAGGCTAAGATGAGCCTGTAATCCACAACACTCAATTCTGGGGCAAAGTCTTTAACTGTGAGGCTGCCACGCAAAAGGAAAGAGTGGAGCATCACTTCTATTTATTCAAGGGCCAGCTCCATGCAAACGGTCAGTGATTCTGTGGACTTCACTACATCTGCAGCAGATATAGATTTGGGTTTAGGAAGCATGGCAGCTACACGTGTGTCAGGTCCTCCACAAAGGAAGACCAGGAAGGTAGAAAGAGCTGCAGTTCTTCAGAGTTGGGCTCTGCTCTCCACAATGCAAACTACCAATAAAACGCATGTTTTTGTGACCTAAATTTCCCCCTCCTCTCTAATAATCCAGCTGTATGCCCTCAAAATTGATCTGACAGGAGTGTTACATTCAAATCTTTCTACTTCAAGCTGAGATTGCTTAATACAGGACATCGACAGATCCACTGTGAAAAAGAACTAAAGGACACAGATTACATATGAGAACTAATTTTGGAAAGAAAATAGGTCTGAAAAGCCATCACTACATTATTAAACAGACAATGCCACAGCTCTCCCTAATGAGAGCCAGATAAATAATCTTGTACCCATGAAAAGGTCAATAAGTTACCATTTTGAAGCAGTCTGTCTCTTTGGCATGTATCCAAGAAGACCAATTAACAATTCTCTTCACTGCTTCTAAAAGACTGGTGAGAAAGTTCAGGTTGTCTTTTTCTAGAAGGTTTAGAGTATTTCAGCATTGCATTTTTGTAGCATTTTCTACTCCTTATTGTTTTTGCCATACCAGTAATGATGATGCAGGAGACAAACGGACTGGGGTGAGTGGGAAATGTGTTTGTACCGAAGTCAACAGAGATAAAAGCATATTAATGCTCAACAGCTAGTGGCTATAATGAGCCCATGAATTTGATGAGAGGACTGACAAGGCTAGCCAGAGCTTCTTGCCTGCCCATAAATCAGACTTAGAGGCTATAACAAATATTTTTGAAGGAACACAGAGAAAGCCTTGCAAGCAACATGTTGCAAAGATCATTAAAGTGATGGGCCGTGGTGCCTAGGCTCAGTCTCAGGCATTATCACTGATTAATTTTTCTCCTTTTTTTAATGAAAACTACCAGTAAATACGTATTTTTCTGTGAGGTTTTCTGAACTGTGTTTTAACAGTTCTGTCATAGCCACAGCACTGTTGTGAGGAATCAGACCACACATCTCGTACTCTGCCAGACTGCCACTGTGGCTGGAAACTTCGGAAGAATGACAAAGAGCCCAGCAATAGGCAGGTAACTGAGTCCCCTACTTTGGCATTCTGGTTGCAGCTGGGTCTTGCTGTACCTCTGCACACCGAGACACAGGGATGCCTGTGACAGCTGTTCTAACTGGTGAGTCAGACCAGGAAGGGCTACAGAGCTCTACGTCAGGGTCTGTAGCAGAAGGTTGGGCCAAGGACCTCCCTGAGTACAGGTCTCCATCTCCAACTCTGCTGCCTCTGTGTGGACTATTTGGGAAGATGACATGGACCCCAGCTGAGGAGAACATACACCACACAGGCAACAGAAGCATGACCCAGTAGGACCAGCATCAGGGTTGCTTTTCCACTTACACACCGTGTGTATGGTCGGACAGAATCTCCAAATCTGTTTTGTGACAAGGTATTTCTGAAACCACTTGCAATTCCTTCCTAACTTCCAGCAGTTAATGGGAGAATTAGGCAGTGATGTACAAAGGTTTGTTAGTTTCCCTTCATGGCCTTAAAATTTTTATCATTTCTCAAATAGCTGTTGATAGCATTTCTATCCACACAGATACTTAATCCTTTTCTGCATTACTTTAAACTCATCCAACATGTTTACAAACTTTTACTTCTGAACTGTGTAAAAAACCCCCCATGCCACAACAACAACAACAACACCACCACCAACAAAACTGAACACAAGCTCCACCAATCCATTACTCCCCTCAGCATCTTGTCTTATACTTTCATGAATCGACCCTTCCTTGTATGTCACAGGGTGGCAAATACCAGGACTGGGTTACCTTTACCAGCTACCATTTTGCAACATTCCATCAACATTTCTGCTTTCTCATTAAATTAACCATCCTGTTCTTTCAAACAGTAAAACTCTCTGCCTTTCCAGCTGGAGTTTCTAAAAGGACAAGCACCAGTGAGTAAAACAAGGGCAGGAAGAAAATGGCAGTCTTTCCTACAGAAATGTGCCAAGAGAGAACACGAGGGTATGACTATGTAGAGAGAGTGACCCAAGCATGATGTAACTTGACATCACACCCAGCTTACTGCTACACGGAAGGCTCCTACAGGGACTTTGGGTCCTGCTCCTGATAGCTGTGGTGTGAATTGATGTAGCTGCACTGAAGCCAAAGGTGTTGCACTGACTTATAGCACCAGCACATCTACCTCAAACCTTGTCATTAGCACGAAAGACACATTCATCTGTTCAGATGCTCAGAGCCATGAAGCCTTCACCTTTTGTGATGTTTATAGTCATACAACAGAGGGGTTTTTTTGGCCTCCTAAAATGAAGGCACAGAGGGGTTGCTTAGTGAACAAAACAACAAAGATGAGTTTTATCAATTTAAATTAGACAAAAGCTTTGGCACAAGAATGAATGTGAATTAAGTGGCTGTGAATAAAATTAGAGTAAATTTTCTAGTCACCAAATTATTGAGTTTCTGGAAAAGCCTTCCCTGGAAAAAAGTGAGAAAGCAGGGAACACCAGAAAGCATCAAGAATGTAAATAAAGCACTTAATTAATGGGATATATGGAGTGGAGACAGGAAGAAATAGGACACAGTAGTATGGAGACCCTCTTTCCGTCCTGTATACCCACAAGAGAGAAAACCTTAAAAAGTATCCCAAATGTGTTCTCCTATGATTTCAGCTACTCAGTAGAACTTGCGAAGAGGAGTGGGGAATGGTTAGTTAGACAAGCAATTCTCCATGTTTTTAATCTATTGCTTTTATAGGTCATAGCAGAGGTGCTGCAGCTGAATTTTTATACAGGTAGCATGTCTAGAAATTTGAGTCAATATATACAGGAGTGTGCAATAACAAATGTTCAAAAAAGGGAGCATCCCTGAATGTTAAGAAAAAAAGCTTTTATTACTTCAGATATTTGAAGTGGGGTTTTACCTTTTCCTCATGACCTACAATTTGTGTGTCCCACATTTGAAAAATCACTGAAATTAGTGTATTCATTACTGTGTTCACATTTCTTCAATTATGTATAAATGTGCTCTCCTTCTTTCTATCTACTTATACACTTAGCAACTGTACCGCCCATAGCAGCTAGTTTTGGGGATTTTGCATGTGATAAACAAATGCTCTATTTTTGTTCACAGGTAGCCAGAATTACTCAGAGACAGCAGTAACTGCTGAATGACTCAGGCTTGAAACCAAAGGAAAAAGGCACATGATTTCTCCTCATGACAATGTAAATTTAAAGCTTTATTTCCCTACTGCCAAGAGATAATCTGTGTTGCAGTTATGCACATACAAAAGTTAAGGTTTGTCAAAGTTCCTGGTGACTTAGATAAAGCAGACATTGGTAAAAGTACCAGGGAGAACAATAATCCTACCTTGACTCCAGCTACATATTCTCGTTCAATGAGTGTTTAAATTATAATGGTTTGTGTAGCGCTGGATACATCCTATCTCTTAACGTCCAAACATCAAATCTCAAAACTTAAAGTTTAAATTCAAACCAATGCCTCTTGGTATTTTTGAGTCCAGAATCTGTCAGATGCTATTGATTTTCAGAGACCTTAAACACTGGTTAACTTACTGGGAGCTATGCTTGTTAGACCACTGACCTGATTTCATCCCATCTTTAAGAAATATCTAACCAGACAATTAAGCACTTACTCTTAGGTACTTCAATGTAGAAATCATGATCAGGCTTTTTTAATAAGTAAGGCTTCTTGTGTAAGTAAGGTAAATAAGGTTGGGTGCATGTGCTCAGGTGGATGGATGTATACAAGTTAAGCTAATCTCCTGCTGGGTGTAGACACCACTGTTGAGCAAAGAGCACTGTGGGACTTATTTAAGCTACAGCCGTTAAAAACAATTACTGTTAAATGGAGTTCGTTGGACTTCACTGGGCGTTTGATGCAGAGGAGAGATTATTAGTCATGCTAGGATCATGCGCTAAAAGCTGTGAAAATATTTTTGGGTAACAGTTTATTTTAAGGATGGATTCAATTATCACTGAATTGTGATGGCAACCCCATGGGAGCGGATGTGACAACCACAGTTGTGCAAGTGACATTCTTGATGAGGCTGGCTAATGAAATAAAGTTATACCATACATCAATACATTCTTATTCTAAGGTTTTAATCATCTCACATCAAGTGTTAATGAAAACCATTGCTATAGCACTGCCATTACTAAAGAAAAGAGAATGTGAATGCTGAAGACCACGTGCATGAAATGTAACAGGGGACAGAACCATAGCAAAGACAGATGGGAGAGATTTTGGCCCAAAGCTCTCGAGAGGAGTTTCAAACTAAACCTGTTTTTATACACATAAAAAAGCTCCATTTCTTGTCACTCATTTTCAACCTGTTGCTTAGAAAGTCTCAAGGAGCTTGTGTGTGGGACTGCTCCATGGAGGACATTATCTTCAGCTTTTCTGAGGACTGTGTGAAGGCCTGGGATGAAACTGTGGATTGACAATGTGCAACTAGTGGGGGAAGAGGGGACATTATCCTGTCTCATCGCTGAAAATGCTCAGCAGGGGTTGGAAAGAAACACATATGTGTCACTCAAAATTACTATAGTACTTGCAAAGAGCAAAAGATCTTACAAATATCTGAGGCTCGGAAGGTGTTGGAAGGCATCTTGATCAATGTACACGAGGTTGTTGGCCTTCTCAATTCTTCTGCAAAGAGAAAATGAAACATCAGAGGAAATACATTGATATATTGATCTTAAAATATCTGTGGTTGCCCCAGGATCTAGTGGTACTATACATCGAGATTTTTTTTTTGTGACAGCACCAGAAATGCACAGTTTCAAAGAGCAGCCTGTCACAGACTGGCAGACCTCCCTACCTTTTGATATTGGGGGTGGTTTGAGAAGTTTCAGGCTGAACACGCAGAGAAAGGGACAGTTAGATAAGAACATGGAAAAGTAAAAGGGAGATTTGAAATGTCCCTGTATTGCTATGAATTCTTAAGAACTTACCTGAATCAAACTGCAAAACCTTTGATACTTGCCTATAATGAATCTTTGTAATTGTCTCCTTTGAATTTAGATTGCTCATTACTTACATTTCATGTAGTTTGGGAAGGTTGGAAAACACATTTGCTTCTATGACCTCCAAGGCATCATTCTGTGAGATCTCTCTGAAAAATAATTTAAAAGTCATGATATTTCAATACATGCTATCAATGAAAGGTGAAGCAGAGAATGGACAAGCAGAAAATTGACACAGAACTTCTTCCAAGATTACTGATCAGTTTTTAAAACAAGGTGGATATCAGATAAGAACACAGACCCCAGAAACACTGATAAGCTGCCACCAAGGGAAACACCATCAGTCAGGAACAGACATCTTCTGAGGCTGAAGTCTGTATCTGTAACGGCAGTGCTGCACCTCCTGCTGTCACCATTCCCTGTGTATTAGAAGGCAGAGCTCATCTGTCATTCGCTACAAGATCTCTGGCATCACTAATTAGTGATAGGGATTTAATGAAAGCTTTTAACTCAGAGAAGAAAAGAGGGAGTGAAAGGTGACAGAAGTAGAGAATACAGCTATGAAGTTCCCCAGAAATATGACACAATCTCAGCAATGGGACATGCTGCTGTCTTGACCTCACGTAAACTACAGAGATTAAAATTACGCCACCAGCAGGCACATCCTTATTAACAGGAGCTGGAGACCACAGATGTAAAGAAGTCTTCCACACCGTGGAGAAAACCCTATTTGATCTCTACTCTATGTAATTAATGTCCACTTACAGCCACAGAACTGCAGAATAAAAAAGGCCAATTTTCTGTTATCAACACACCAGAATGCATCTCCTGCTGGTTCAGAGAATGTATTTCTTAGCTTCTTTAATCTGTGGAATGGCAAAGAGATGGCTTGGACTCCGGTGTAATTAAGAGCTCAGGCCTGCTGCTAAATCAAGGGGGAATTACTGCAGTGCAACCTGTTCCAGTTACATTCCTTATACTGCCAGTGACCAGGAAAGTAAAGGTAAAGACAGCTATGCCAAAAGATTCCCCACTGCCATTTTTGGAAATAGTGAAAAAATGCTATTTTTCCAGGCTGAGGTCAGCTGTAGGAAGTAAAATTCGTAATATGGATATAATGTAGTGGTAGTGTGATGGTCTGTTGGATTTTAACGGCAGTGTAACTGTGCCCATCTTTGCAATTAAACCTTGGATAAATAGTCAGATTGTAAACTGGCTGGCACTTGTTCCTGGATATCTTTTTCTTTTGAAGTTATGGTGATTGCAAATAGATTTGAACAGCCCTGAGGTAAAACAATAGATTGTAACAGTAGGTGCACAGTCAAAAAAAAATCACAAAAATTATTAGAAGTGGTGTGAAAACTATTCCACTTCCTTCTGAGTAACAACTGAACTGTACCTGACATATTACCTGCCCATTTAAGACAAACAAAAGCCTTTCAAAAGAAGCTAGGTTGTTCATCTAACCTTTTCCGCTTTAAAAAAATGCCTCAGTGGTTTGATATTTTTTGATTTAATAAGAATCCCATCCTCCTGTTTCCTGAAGGTTTTTTATGGAAGAAATCCACCTCTCCTCTGCTCTGGAAGCTCTAAACTGACTGGAGAACAAGAAAACAAAAGTACATGAGGACTGACAAAGGGTGTTCAGTCGGGTGCAAGGAGAACTGGATTTGTTCGGCAGTGCTGAACCACCAGCTCACAAGTGAACAAGTTCCTCTTTATTGTTTAGGTTTCAGCAGCAACAAAATGCTGCGACGGAGACTTGGATTCCTTCATGCCGTGCAAGGTACACAGCCATTGCAAGGGATGTTTCAAAGACTGTTTATTATCTTCCTGTTCTCTTTAAAAGTAATGAATTAAGATATACTGTAGAAGCAATTGCCCCCTGTGCTGTATTTATATGACAGTACAATTCACTTGCTTAACTACAGTCTAGAATATTTAACAACATGGGAGATGTCTCAGACTTTTAAGATTAGGTTTGGTTTTGCTCATGCTTGTTTTGGATGGTCAGCCGTATATTTGCCATTCCCCACAATCTAAAAATCAGTTGTCTAGAAAAAAAACTTCACAGATAAAGCAGAACATTTAATAGCAACAAATCCATCTAGCCAGAAGAGATCTCATGTCACTAAACAGCTCAGGTAAAAATGATGCAGATTTGATGACCTTATACAGGCAAAAATATTTTGTTAATAAACCACAAGTGACCTCACCTGACAGACAGGGCTGTCGACGGTAATAAATTTTTATGATCCAATCTAAAATTTGACTTTGGAACGACTTGGACAATATACCTCTTTTAATGGAATGTTTAAGACCAAAGGTTTCTTCATCAGGAGAGTGTTTTGGCTTCCTAAGAGTGGGGTGGATTATGGGTTTTGTTTTAGTTTGAGAAATCGAAGATACAGATCTGATTAAAGTAGGGGGTGAGCAGGCCATGACACTTTGGAAGGCTTGGAGAACGCATGGCTAAGGAAGGAATGAAAAGAGGTAGGAAGATAGGAATCTGTAAGCTGTTTTTACAAGATTAAGTTTCTAACAGATTAAGTTTTTAAAACAATTAAATAACACTTATATGAGGGCAGGTGTTTCAGAGATTTGGGAAATTACATGGCTTTCATTCTAATATTCCCATTCACAGGTACAAAGGCGACAGTAATTTTTTTATAGCAGCTAATGAAAATATGTCCATTTAAAATTATTTCTTCTGTCTTGAAGCTCAAGAAATCAGCTACTGCTGCTGTTGTGGTTTTGAGCCTCTTAAGACAGGAGAACAAAATGAACAGAAGGGAAACTTGTGAATGGCAGAAAACAGTAACCCTTTTGGTGCTGGGCTTCGTCCTCTGTGTTCAGGGGATTGTGTGGAGTGACAGAACAGAACAAGACCCTCTGTCCCTTGCAAAAACTTGTGCATCCTCTGCTACACTCACTCCAGGATATCCTGTTGGTGATGACCTTGCTCATCATCGTTCCTTGCAGATGAATCTCAGTTTACAGCACATATACCTGTTACATGGACCTGTGTCCATATATCTGTTAGTGGCTGTCATTCAAGTAAAAAGGATAGATTAAAAAAACCAAAACACATTCAGTGTGGGAGATCAGTCACACACTGTGAAGAATCGGCAGCACTTGCCTGGGTTTTGGTTGCATAATTTGCGTGAACAATTTATTCATACCTGGCAAAAAAATGGACAACCTGCTCATGGATAACCGAAAGAATGATAGCTTAGATTTAGGTGTCTCCAGCATTAAAAGTACAAACCGCTGCTGCTCAATCAAACAATCGACTTGGCAGACTCAGATCCTCTGCAGAGGTGAGAAAATAGTACCTGCAGCTGTAGCTACAAAGAGAAACAGGGGATTGCTGGCTAGTATTTGTGCAAGTGATTTGTCTTACAGTATGAATACAAACAGATGATTGCTCATAATGCATATCTTATTATATGTCATCAAGAGGGAAGATGGGACTGTTATTGTGGTGTTTGTTTGTAATGAATGATACTATTAGCTCTACTGCTAGCTATCACATCAAATCCAAATGGCAATTTGAGCATCATTTCTGATGCGTTCAAGTCTTTGAACAGACAACATGCAAAACAATCAGGGGCAATTCCCTAAAAAATCCTAAACCTTCAAAACCCCAAGGCACCCAGTGGCTGTAAAGTGCTTAGGTATCTGCTAAGCTTAGTTTCCACTGCATGCACAGCTCTATTGAAACCAGCAGTGATCCTCAAAAGCATAAATTGTTTATTCAAACATCGCCTAAAAGAGGAAAAGGTATTCAGTAAAAATGTTTTACAAAGGCAAAAAGGTTGGATGGGGCTTTGAGCAACCTGGTCTAGTGAAAGGTGTCCCTGCCCATGGCAGTGGACTTGGAACTAAATGACCTTTAAGGCCGCTGCCAACCCAAATCATTCTATGATTCTGTGATTCTATAACTTTTTTGTTTTCAAAGAGAATGTAAGAGTTTAAGGTGTTACAACATCACACAGCTAAGGAATTTCCTCTAATTTGCTGCTAATGTAGCAAGCCACAATTGTTATTACCTATTCACAAGCAACAGACTGCAGTATAGCATTTCCATGTGCGATAGCCAGAGCCAGAGACAGCAGGGAGAGAGATGGAAAATGAAGCGAAGGAGGCAGGTGCTGCCTAATAGCAGTGCAGTCTTAGCTCAGTTTAACCTGCCTGCAAAACTGCCCTTAGGCAGGGCTAGGGGTACATCTTGATGACATCTGTGACAAAGCCCAGCATGAAGCATAGGAAGTATACCTCTTAAGTCTAGCTGTACTCAAAGCGCGACCCATAAAAATCAAAATACATTGAAACGGCCTTTTAAGCAACTCTTTTAGCAAAGAATTCATAGTTCATGGCAGTTTCTTTGTAGTCCTCTAAAGAAATAGTCTTTTAGACTAATCAAAATCTTACAGCGAAAGCAAGGCTATATTAAACTCACAAACTAATGGTCTTGCAGCCAAGTGGTCTCACATTTCAGAATAATGAAAGAATAAATAAGTGGGCATTTATATGTCTTTTAAGATAAAAGCAGGGCACACAGACAGGGATAGGGTCATTTTTCCCCTGCTAGGAAATGTGTCTAAAACAAATGTGTACGTATGTATGTTTGTATATATAGAGATACAGAAGCTTAACATAGACAAGTAAGTGGAAGCTCATGTCAAAAGAAGAGCAAAGCATGTGCATGGCAAAAGATCAGCTTAGAGGCAGATCACATGGTGCGCAGGGACGTACTCTCTCCAGCATGAGGACCTTGTAGTACCAGCAGCAGGAAAGATGGGGTGCCCAGATGGTAAGCTTGGCTGTATGATGACCACAGTAAACACAGAAATTATGGATTTCTGCATTTCATCTGCCCGTGGCAGACTAGCAGAGGGGGCTGCCCTGTGCGTCAAGGCTTCTTGGGCACTTGTTTGGTGTGTGCAGCTTGCCCATAGAGGTGGCACATGGTGTGAAGGGGCTAATATCCCCCTTTCCTCTGTAGTGCTGGGTGTGACCCAATTCTTGCAAACTCCTGAAGCTTTCCTTAAAGTCCCTTACAGAACACGTACGTACATGGGCTATGCACTTGACCTGTTCACCTTCTATTTCCTGCAATACATCATTACTGGGCTTTTTGACTTTTTATCTTCAGCCTTTGAGGCAGTCTTTTGTGGCATAAATATTTTGTGGATTCCTGTGAACATTTTTTTTCACTCTATAGATACCTGCAATTAGCAGTGATATTGGAGGTATCAGGTATTGATTCCCAGAGCAGATGGTCTCACTGGGCTCTCTGCCCTGCCACAAATCAATAGTTTCATGTGGACTTAAGGGAAAAGGGAAGAAAAATAACCAGCAAAAATTTTCACCTTTTTCTCCCTTTCTTTAAATTCGAATACTGTTTAGAGCAATTTGCCAGATCAATTTTACTCAATGGCTTGACTGTGGCCATAATTCTTGTGAAGCTTAAGAAGGAATTAGCGGTAGTGTGGTACCACACAGGCAACCCTGCCCACCATTCACTTGGTGAGCACCCCCAGGAACAGCCTGCTATACGTCGGAACTGAAAAATTAAACACCTGGCTACCTCTGTCTCCATATTGTAGATGGAGGAGCTCTTCTTTCTTTCAGTCTGATCAGAAAGAAGCCAGTCTGAAGTCTGCTTTTGAAAACTTCCCTGTAGAGTGACAGCAAAATGCTACTACATTGATTTAAACAGGTTAGAAAGAAAAGCTATTTTTCTTAAAAATATTAGAGACTTTTGACCTTATAAAAATAGATAGCTGACACTTTCTCCTGCCACTTTCCCTGTGAACATGAAAAACATGTCTCCCTACCATGATTTATTGAACACCAGGGAGTTACAGGTTAATATATCTTAGCAGTTATTGACATTTCAAAAATGAATTCAAGCACTGAAGCTTCTCATCATCTCTTTACTTTGCTGAAGATACACAGACACGTACTGACGCGACTAAATAAGGGGGATACCCATTTAACCAACTGAGTATTAATAGTGATTTCACACTTAGAGCAAAAGAGTGCATACATAAGTCTTTGGAAAAGATTATCAGGAGGCACCAATACTGCGTCTTCCTTCTTTCTCCAAAGGGCATGACATCGTATTCTCAAATAAATCAGTGCGGGCATGAGAAAAATAAAATGCAAATTTCCACACAGCAGACGGAAGCAAAGGGCATTTTATTTCTATTGGTGCTTTAGCACACTGTGCCAGCAATCCAGATGAAAGTCTGTTGAGAGTTTGGTTGCATCAAATTAATTGTCCGTGTAACAGTTTTAAATTGGTCTCTCTAATCTGAAAAAGCACGCGATTAGTCTGCAGAATTGGAACTGATAACGGCCGGATCCAACAGCAGAAGCCGTATCATTATAAGAATTGATTTTATAATCAGTACCGTTCGGGGGGATAGATACCTCCTCATACTCTAGAACTAAGGGGATGTGTAATACTGGTTTTAGTTTATTGCCAGCAAAGCTGGAAATGTGTGAAGCTTTGTAAAGTTCAAACAAGCAAGGACCGGAGGAAACAGCAGCTTTCTGCAGAAATGCTGGCTCCAAACAGGCATCCCAGAGAAAAGGGGTTGTACCTCGGTGCCCTCCAGCCACTAGGGCAGAAGTATCTGCTGCTCCCTGCATTGGGGCATCACTAAATTTTACCTTTGACTATGAAAGCTTGTAGGGAAGGCAAAAAAAGGGTCTCTCAAACAAAAACACCCATCCTAGCAATGGCACTTTTTTCTCAGACACGATGGGCTCCAGTGGATCTTGTGACCATGCTGGCAGACAAAGATGGCTGTTCAGCTGACGAAGGGACCTTCTCACTCAGAGATGCTGACACAAGCTTCATGCCCACATCGTAACTCCTTCCTTGGAAATGGGCTAGCAGCATTTATTGCCACTTATCTTTCATTACTTCTTTTTTGGCTTTGATAGCCAGCTAATGATGAATAGCTTTATTAAGATGACCTGGGCATATGAGGAGATTACATTTGATATAATCACTCAGGAGAGCGGCTGAATGAGGAAAAGGGGAAAATCATTTCTAGGGAAAATCAATAGGCAGACTGTCTTGGATTGGGAGAACATGTGGCTTCCAGGACCCAAAGTCTAGTGACAGACTTTCCAGACAGACCATTCTGAAGCGGATGTTCCCAGACACTTCAACAGACAGTTTTGAAATGCTTTAAGGAAGCACAAATGCACAAGAGATGCTTCTGCAGGACAGTTCATTACTAACTCCAATGCATTACAGAAATGGGAAGATCCAGAATAGAAAGTCTCTCAGATATGCACAACTAAACTTTTTAGTTAAGAGGGAAAACTGTAAAAAAATCCTTCTTACTCCTCAGTTCTGGCATTAAAAATCTTCCCAGGCTTTTAAGAGGACTCCGAGTATTCACCAGAGCAAATCAAGCAGTATGTTACTCCTACTTTAGTGAAAATAAATCTTCATGACTTGACCGATCATGAGAAAAATATCAGCAGTGTCTAAAGTTAACCACAACTGTGAATACAGACATTATCTTCCAGCTACTAACACCATCCACTACATCTCTCAAATGTACTCCTGCAGGGCTTTAGGTTTCTCTTATTCAATGTTACAGTCTTACTGTGAAGTACCTTTTTCCAGCACAGAGATCTTCTTCTGTCTTCTTTTCTATTTGCCTTCATTCTTCCCTTCCATAAAACCTACTTACTATTCTTGTGGTTTTTGTGTAACTGAGGCCTTGACCTTGACCCTACAAACTCTTATCCCTGAGCTTTGGCTCCAGGCTCAGCCAAGACGTTACTGCATAAATATTTGCATGACTGGGGTGCTTAGGTGTAACCTACCTGGGAAAGGGATCTTCTTTTATGCTTCTGAAGTTGAAACTAAACCTCTGCCTTGTAGCAGACTGCCAGGGGAAAAACAAGCACCAGCAAGAAGCTACTCAGTCAAAAGTGTTACAAAACAAATGTTCAATGAAGGTTATTTATCCAATTGTGATACTGTGCTGTCATAAGTAGAAGAAACTACCATTCAGCCCAAATCTGCAGGTTCTATATTGAAGGATGCAGAGGTGACATATTATACAAACATGGGAACTAGATACAATCCCTTACCCTTTTGCCAAGTGGCTAATGACAGCAAAAAGCCTGTTTTGATACATCTAGAGTCTTATTTGACAAATAACTGAACAGATCTCCACTGTGAAACCTTGGAGAATCACATGCTTCCACCTGAGTTTCCCTGATGCAAATAACCCTCTTCACCTGCAAACACTGCAAGACTGCACACAGAGAAGAAAGTCTTAATAGAGGGAAGGGAACATGTCATAAAACTTGGGCCAAAACACAACCTATTCATATGTTTCTATGTTTGTGTGTGTATACACACAATATTCTAATAAAAGCAAAGAAAATTAATAGACCCATGGCCACACAATGGTGCTTAGTCACTAGTATCAGTGAGCAGCAGCCTTTCTGCACATCTAACCCCATTTACAAGGAAGTTGCTCATGTACGCCACGAAGGGCTTCTGCCAGAGCTATGCTGTGCCAGTTAGGCTTGTAGAAGTGCCAGACAGACAAAGGCTTCCTGCTATCATCTGCTGTTGTAGTGCTTTAATAAGAAAGTCCTCAGACTAGACTGAAAGCTCGGATGGGGAGCCCTCAGTACCTATTCCCACAGAGGAGTCTCCGCAGGAATGAGGCAAAAGCCTTAAGAACCTAAAGGCAATTCCTGGCCACTTGGGAAAGACCTGTTTCTCCTATGTCAGAGCACTTTGATTTCCCTGGGAGCTCTTCTCCTCCATGATGTCCTGGGTCATATCTAAGTGGGGACATAGAAAGAAGCCGGAGCCAGAGGTGACACAAAATACCTTACCGGAAGTAGTCCTTCCTTCTGCGTCAAGAGAAATGTAAGAGAATTCTTCCTCCCTAGCCAAAGCACTTAAAGCAGGAGGCTGAACAAGAAACATGGTTTGGATTTAAAAAACGATGTTTTCCTTAAACGTTGCTGTGTCTATTCCTTTTCTCTACTGCAATGCATATATTTGTGATATTTTTCTGCCTGGCTTCCTGTATTGATGTAAACAAACTGGAACTTACAGGGTTTTCACAGCACACAAGCCTGGCAAAATCTTTTTTGTTTCCAGTAAAACACTTTGAAAAAATACTACTGATGAGGGAGGAAACAAAAATCCTGAAGAGATCCCAAGCCACAAAAATTACCATTTGGAAAAGTCATGTTGATGGAATACACTTTAAAAAAAAAGAAGAACATGAAATCCATCATTTCTGATTACTATCATTGCTTCAGTTGAGACTGAAGGAGATTTCAGACTCTGCAGCAGAAGGCATTGAAATCAATTGGCTTTAATATATTGGATCTGTATTTACATTGACATTTTACATTTTAGAGGAGTGCATATTCTCCTGTAAATTTAAATAAGTATTGTCTCTAAAAAACATGCAGCTCAGTATACAAAAGGACACAGAAGTACACACACTCGAAGGCAATCCCATGAGAGCAGTTTAGTTTTCAGAATTAAAGGAATGTTTTTTGTGTGTTAAATACCGAATTAAAAACTAAAAGGCAACTGCTGTATTGTTTCTTTCATCAGGAAATTGCTGTATTGTTTCTTCCATCAGACAAAGTAAAACATGTATTTTTGGATTCTTTTAACAGGAAAATGAAGAAACAAATGTAAAGCAAATATTCCAGAATATGATCAGAGCTCCCTTTGAAAGATGTTCTATCCTGAAGTTACCCAAATCCCTGAGGAACTGGACAGGATCCCTGAACAGGAGTGCATTTTTCTTACATGCAAGAAAAGTGCAGCAAACAGAAAGCAACCAGCAGTACCAGCACACACTTCATTCTTCTACATAAAGGTAATAAGGGTTCATTGTATTCTTTCTACTGGTTTCAAGATGGCTCTGCAGGATGGCTCTGGTTAAGACATTCCCCAGGTGAATCCTTTGTGCCCTATGTCCAGCTGGGAGCCTTCAGTGAGGACAGATTAGGCAGCAGCTAAATACAAGGGTTTTTAATCTGTGTTTTCCCTGGGGGCTAAATTACTGGTAATGTGAAGCTGGTACTTCCAAAGGACAGGCTCAGGACTTGTCTCTACAGCGGCACCTATTTAACTGGAGGACCACGTTGATCCTAATCAATTTAAACACGCTTCTATTTTCTGGGTCTTTTTTTTTTCTTTTCTTGCTTTTAAATGGCACATACTACTTAGTAATCAATTTTATATCTTATTTTCAGTTAAATGAATGCTACTCCACAAGCATACAATTCCCACGAAGCCATAGAGAGAATACACGTTTTATGTATGGGATCTGTTAAAAGAGATTCATGCTACACAGTGGCTGCATTTCTGCTCACTTTGTTCTTTATGTGTTGCTAAACTAAATTTGAGGACATTCATCCACTGAAGGCTGAGAGGGGCAGAGAAGCTCGTGTTCACATGGATATGACCTGAACTCAGTACACTCCTATCTCCCATTCAGTCCTGTGACTCTTCTAGACACATTTTGCCTCATCGTTCAAACTGTCCAGAAGGGTAGCAACAGGATGTGTGCTCTTATATCTTCCTTCTCCTTAAAGATGTGCAGATGGAGACTTTTTGGGAGAGCTGGGATTTGTGTGCAACATGACTAGTCAGTAATGTGTCAAAACAGGAGAAGGAAGACCCCCGTTAAACAGGCAAGGATGCTCTTGATTTCCCTTTGGGTCACATTAAGTTAAAAACAAGGTGAAAAGACTCTTTTAGATGTGACTGGCTAAATCTTCCATTTATCCACAGAGAAGGTACAGTACAGACAAAGCAATCCAACCTTTCCACATTGCCCCACAAAGGAGTGTGGTCACCTGCTGAGACACCAGCTCTGCTACAGAGCCATTTCAAAGTCTGGCCAAAAGAGGCTGCTTCTGAAAGCCAGCTGCAGCAGCCCGAGCTTGCAATGAATCACCATCTCCTGAGGGCACAGGCTGAGATCACCATCTCATGGTACGCATGCCATCAACCTACCCATGCGAAAATAAACCATTCATCACACACATACGGACTGGATATGAACAAGTGACCTAGAAATCTGGGGGTTCCAAGTCCTATTACCCTTCACCTGAGTCATTCTCCTGTCACCTGAAGCTTGTTGTGACATATTTTGTGTGGGCTGCAGGGTGTGGGAGGAAGAACAATCCAAAGTCTACTTTGTCATTTAAGCCTAAAATTAGGCAGAACTCACTCATCAACAAACAAAAGAACAAAATGACTGCAAAAGAGGAAAATGTGGTAAAAAGGGAAAAACTTTTGTTGCAGATTGTATCTACATTTGAATTCCAGAATAAATCTGAATGAAATATATTTTTTAATTTGTTTAACTATGCTAATAGTTACCACGCACTAGTGGTTTTAGCAGTATATTCTCTTTATACGTATGACTCAAGAATTACCATAGCAACTTGCTTCCTAATTAGCCTTCAGTTACTAACAATCAATACGACTAGACAAGGTCAGGGCTAGAGTAAGTTCGATAGATTTTTAAAAAGTCTACCTGGAGTCAATAACGGCAAGAAGAGGAGGAGCGGGCTCCTGGACAATCTTCCCCAGAGGATGGTCACTGTTCTACTATTACTCATTTCCCTATGAACAAAAAGAGTAGTGGCAAGTGAGAGCCTTGCCACTCACCCAAATTGCAGAAATCTTCCAACCTGCCAACAAATTCCCAAAATAAGGAGAATAGGAGCATCCTCAGATCTGCAGACAAAAAAACCACCTTTCTCTCACATTGCTGGGGCTGATGTTGACTGCACATCATCAAAATGAAGAATAAATATGTCACAGATTTTTATCTACATATCTACACCTGATATCAATCTCCCTGTGTGGCAAGGATCCGTAAAACCTGGAATAATGTGAGACTGGCCAGTTCACAGGAAGATGCTCCCTGGGATTTAAGCCTGTGCAGCGCTTATCTGAGATCCCATTAGGAAGTCCTTCCCCTAGTGACCTGAGAGATTGCCCTTTGCTGACACAATTTCCCCCTCATTTTTGCAGCCTGTTTCAGTCGTTAACGTGTTATCTCTTACCCTGAAAGCACCGTGCCTGGCAGCACAGTAGGATGAAAACATAATGTGCTATTCAGAGGTACTCTGGGTCCTGGGAATACAAACCAGGCTCCTTAGTAGTGACAGATGAAGGCTCATGAAAAGCCACTTTACTTGTTAGCATGTTTAAGTCTGCTACCAAGAAACACAGGCAAAACCAAGCTTATTTTTAAATAAACAGTGTGTGTTGTCAAGTATGCCTAGGCATGCAACTGTCACAGATGAACTGTGATCTATTTACTTGCCTCTGTGAAAACGTGCTGCCTCTTGGCTCTCTCCTCCATTCCCTGTTGGAGGTTACCTCTCCTCTGCGGCTGTGCCTTCAGCTACAGCTCACCCCGGCTAGCAGCACCCGATCCCCAAATACAGGCTTGGGCTTGGGGAATGTAGGAGTCAAGGTGAGGCACGCAGTGAAAATGGAATGACAAGACCATCTGGATAGCCCTAAACTATGGCACTTCAAGCCATGAGCTTTGAGGCAATATGGTGTGACCTCCCTCTATACAGAATGCCTCACAGAACAACAGAATTTTTTTATGCTCAAAAAAGACATTTTTGATTAGAATATAAACTAGGATAATTACCTTTAAAGTGGAAAAAACACAGAGGAATTTGGCTAGGTGGAAGAGAAAGGAGAAGAGTTTATACCCCTCTCCGCTGACATCCAGTGCATTTGGAGAAGGTTTCGAGTTTCTCAATGACTTTTTCCGAGAGGCAGTAATCTCTACCCAGACCTCCTGCAAACCCCCTTTCATCACCCCTGGGGCTTCTCCCTGCTCCTCAACACAGCCTCGGAGCGGCACACATCCATGTCTGGCCAGTAAACCTCCTGCCACCTGTAGTACCTCCAAGCTGCTCCCCTCCGAACATGCCCATTAGCCCGCAACGGGAATATCCAATTCCCCTTCCCCCAGGGACCTTTGCCCCTGCCAGTTTTCCAAAAGACCAGTATCTAATTGGGAACAGAAGTAATAAATAAGTAAATCCTTTTCACTGTTTCGTGCTTGCCCCTTCTCACAGCACAGATGGGAAAAGCCAAAATCTTAAAAAGTCATCATATGAAGTCTTTAAAATATGGAATATAAAGCTGAAAAGATGTCATAATAAACTCTCACTCAAAATAAAAGATAAGATTGACAAAAGACGTATTAGTCTTACCAGATGGATCTAATAAGCACCTTCACTTCATAATTACACTAGAAAAGATAAACTTTTCCAGACAAAGACGTAAATCTTTGTGCTCTTGAGCAGACAAGCAAGACAGAAGTAAATTATGCTTCCAAATAACTAGGGGTAGTGTAATTCAGTCCACAAGTGAAATTCTACATTATTCATTGTTTTAGCGGTGGAAATTCATAGCACAAAGGCAACACGGATTCCAGGAGTTTGCGTTGAACAGCTTGTATTTAGAAGGTGCATTTCTCCTCCTCAGAGGAGAGCACATTATGAGGTGGGCAAAATAAATTCTCCATGCAGATGAGCTATTCCACAATTGTTCCAGACACATTCTCTTGAAGGTCCTCCTTCAGCAATTGGCATCAGCAGCTCTCAGGGACGAGGTTCTGAACCAGGAAAGCCACGAGCCTATCCCTATCCCCAGCTCTTAATCCTCTGCTGAATGCACTGAAAAATATACAGACACCAACAGTTTTCCGGCATTCTGCACTTCTCTCACAATCATTTGGAATTTCCATCTGTGGTGTTGGCTCCACAAGCATTCAAAATATTTTACGGCTTAGTATCTGTCTCCCATTCTAAATCCAAGCAACTTAAATCTTTTCCAGATTACTCTATGTGTATATATACACATATGTGTGTATGCAAGTATATATACACATACCTATTCTACCATGCAGCAAGCAGTTTACTCACAAAAAGTACACCACTCTGACATATTTTGAAAGAATAAAGCACATATCTGGAACTCTTAATCAAAAACACGTTCCCGCTTGAGAAATCAAAACAAATATTCATAGAATTTTGTGAGCAAATTGTTCTTGGCTTGGTCACAAAACAATGGGCACAACAAATCTCTGGTTTTACACCTGGGATGAATTGGGGCCAGCAGTGTCTGATAGAAAAATCAAAATGCAGCTTACTAATAATGATAAAATGCTCAGCTGCCTCTCCACTGAGCAATGCAGCTATCAAATTAATGATTAAATCCACATCAATCATTTGGCATAATAGAAATAAAGGCCGTGCAGTATAATGTTGTCAGAGAACCAACATCTCCTGCTTAGAAAATAAATGTCTTAATTTCATCTCAACATTTGTTTTCCATAAATGCTGAGGTTTGAATCAGCATTTGTATAGAAATGGGAAACAATCCTTCATTGCAACATGCCAATTCCACTAGCATTACTTCCAAAATAAACAGAAAACTAGATAAAATTAATATGGGAAGGTGTTTCTGAAATCCTCCTGAAACTGAATTACTATTTCCTATCCGGTGACAGCTTTCCTCCTTATAACAAACAATATTTAGTAGTGGCAACAATAAATGTTGAAGAAAATCCCATTTAGACCAAATCAGGCACAGTTTCAAGTAGGTCACACCCTTTGCACTCACTTACTGGTACAGTTAGATATACACAAAAGACTAAAAACTCCTCTAAAACCCTTTTTTCACACACAAAAAAAGAACTTTCTTTTCTAATTCATACATTTTTTTTTTTATATAGCAACAGTTTTTAAAGAAAACCCAGAAGCTGGATGTTTCTGGAAAGAGATGGCAGAGCCACAGACCGTCACCAGCCTGTCTGTGAGATGGAGGAGATGGAGGTGCTACCTGCTTGAGCTGAACAACCAAGAGAGGCGCAACCGCTGTCATTTGTTTCCTCTCAGAATTGCTTTGTTATTTGATTTCATACCAGAATGTAGATTGGAGTGGGGTTTTTTTTGTTAGAAAGAAGCCCTTTCATAATAATGCTCTTATAGCTATTTAAAAACCACGTTTGTTGGCTTTAATGCTCCTTACTTGTATTAGTTTGGTTTTAATCTTGTGTTTACAATTCTTTTGGTTTTGAAGTCACTACGATTTATTCTGAGTTCTTTCCTGAAATATCAGACTTAATATGTAACTAATATACAAAATACAATTTTTTTTTAAAAAACTGTTTAGGGATATTAGAACTGAATACACTTCTTTTAACAAGAAAAATGTAATTATGTGAATCATTGCAATATTCTGAAACACCATGAGAAGAACCTTTTTTGATTCTTCTTCAAGAACTTTTGTCACGTATGAGCTATGAATTGGATTTGAAAATGTAAAACATAAATAGAACCAGCAATTCTGTGTTCTTCATTTTCTGATATACATACTTAAATTTAAGAAATGCATTCCTCAACCAGCATAAGAATTATTTAAAGTTTCTTAGCATATATGTATTTTTATATTTACAAAGTCACTTAGAAGGTCACTTATTCTACTCTGAAAGTACAAGAATCTCATAACAGACCACAACTTGAAACTTCCTTTATTTCAAATTACAATGAAGCTCTTGGAAGGAAGAGATGGAGCTTGAAGAAGTGACGCTTCTTTTGGGAAAAATTTTGACTGTGCCGGCAGCCTTCTTACATTTTACAACACCGATTCTGGAACTTCTTGAAACAAAAAAACCCCCTACCCTAAAGATGAATCTCAGATAGTTGGCCAGTAAGCGAACATATCAGCTTCTTCAGTATGCATAATGCATATCCCACAGGATGAAAGAAGTCAGATTATAGTATTATTTCTGCACCACCGTATGTCTGTAAGATCTGAGGCTCTTTGCTATGCTTATTATCTGTAATAATCAGCTCCATACCTCTAATGCAAGGACCTCGCTGCCTTCCAAACCAGAATGATTTGGAGACAGCAAATATCTACACATGAAAAGCCACAGTGCGCCAAACCTGATGTCCAACCAGCCCAGTACCTTGCTCTACTGGTGCTAGGGGAGGTCCAGAAAACAGTGCAAGAGCAAGGCAAGCTTATTGAGAAAGGCCTTCTGAATACTCAACCAAC
>Ga0065711_1027545_pt1 | contig 48244 bp, 32 predicted proteins | sample Hoacrofraction12_FD_59098 | JGI IMG/M metagenome (GOLD analysis project Ga0065711, IMG submission 59098) | Hoatzin crop microbial communities from Cojedes, Venezuela - Epithelial fraction 12 v2 (version 2) | ecosystem: Host-associated > Birds > Digestive system > Esophagus > Crop | place... | reverse complement strand
CGGAAGGGACCCCTAGAGGTCATCTAGTCCAACCCCCCCCCAGCGAGCAGGGACACCGCTAACTAGATCAGGTTGCTCAGAGCCCTGTCCAACCTGGTCTTGAATGTTTCCACGGATGGGGCCTTCACTGCCTCTCTGGGCGACCCGTTCCAGTGTTTCACCACCCTCATTGTAAAGAATTTCTTCCTTATATCAAGCCTAAAGACAGGTCTAACATAGACTGTAACCAGTTCCTGCCAGATCATTGGCATAGAAGACTCAAAGTCAGAAGCTGAAATGAAACATTTAGACACTTAGGCATTTAAATGAAACATTTAAAATTTCTGGATATTCTTGTTGATCTCTGCTTACTGTAGAGACCAAAGCAATTCAGACCCCTAACACGGGCACCCAGGTAAACCTACAAAATCAGGTGAGATGAATCTGGGCCTGGCTTCTTGGACAATCAATGGGTAATTGTACTCATGACACTTTGAAAGGATGTTGACATTCTGCTGCCAACCGAAAGTCCAGTCATCTTTGAAAAAAGAACATTTTTACAATCTCTATGTAAAGCCACGGTCTCCTTTGCCAAAACCACATTTGTTTAGAAGGTGAGGTTATAAACAATGTAGACATTACATCTCAGCTACTGAGCCATAGTTCTGTTCTTGACCAAGAGAGAACGAGTCAGTATGGTCAAAGGGTATGATGCACCTAAAGGAGACGTTCAAAGTAGGCCAGATATTGTGGTCAGATGAAAAATTCCTATTTCCTTTCATTAGTTATAAAGTGAGTCTAGATGATGAGCTCTGCTTTTAAATGTCTGGATTATAAATTTAGCTACATTTAGACAATATTGATATCTTACCCTGAATGTTTTTCAATCTTTAATGTACTTATCTTCACTGCATCCTTCAAAAGTAAAGGAATGTTCTTATCCCCATTTTACCTCTGGCAAGCTAAAGCTTGGGTATTAATAGCAGTGGTGTTGTTGTAGACTAGACCTCAACATGGATCAGCTACTATGGCAACTGTGCAAGGCCTGGGATGAGCTTGCACATCCTGTGTGAAACCCAGCCTGACACAGCTTCTCAGCTATCAGCACCTGAGGTAGATCAAAGTCATCCTGAGTGTATCTGTAATCACCACTGGGATTGCAGGGAAGATGGTGTTGAAACAAATTGTCCAAAAGTGCACAGCCACTGCTTTTCTCCATGTCTTTTAAAACTTGGGGCCTGTCTTCAGGTGCAGTGTGACGTGGACTCAGAACACGAGGAACACACGCTCCCTAACTCCATGCAGACCAGCTGGAACATGTTGTCTAACAGGTGCTCAAATAAGCTGATGAGCTCTAGTAGAAGACGTATGCCCCACCCAAACTACACACTGTCAGTATTAGGTGTCCCAGATGCACAAGAGTGATGATCTAACAGTTAAAACATTCAATAGTTGACAAGGAGGACATGGGAAGGGGGGATCTTCGCTCCTGCTCTCAGATGGTTTCAATTCTCCCATTTCTTGGTGGGCCTTCAGGGACTTGGACAGACGCATAGTCTGTAGCACTGCTACTTAGAAACTCTACGCTCTTGTGGTCTGGCACCTAACAATCTCTTCTCATCACCAGCTTTGTACATGAAATACACCCCATTTCAGGTTTGTGAGTATCAACATGGAAAACAGTTTTGCAGTTGCCCTCTTTGGTGCCTTGTCAGGGGAATCCTGAAGCTGGAAATACGGCTTTCCATCAAAGCCCTTCCAGAAGGCACAGACTGGGCTAAATGGACCTCAGGATCTCTTTCTTTGGTTGCTTTCTTGACTGTGTGTGATCTGTGCTGCTTGATCGGACACTTAAGACAAGTAGATGCAGATGTTTATAGTAAGGTGAGAAGAGTGCCACAGTGGGTTTCCTTTTTTGATTTTGAAACAATCGTTTGTTTCAATATAAATTAATGTGTTTTACACTTAATAGGTGGGACAAACCCTAGAAAAATAAAGGCTATGAGGGGATAGGACCACTGGCACAGAAAAGGGGGAATGAACATTCAACGAAGGAAGAATTAAAGTTAAAAGGCAGCATTGCCAGGAGGAAGATGACCATCATGAGTGAATTTGTGATGAGAATGAGAATAATTTGGTTAAACTACAGTGCAGGGGATGAAGCAGTAGGTACAAAACGCCTCCACTAGTTTCAAGATGGGATTTGGTCTGCAAAATGAGTTAAATGAGAGTTATATGAGATAGCCAGCATCAGGATGGCTGACTTATCTGCATGTTACTACAGTAGAAGCCAGTCTGGACTGCTGACTTTCACTGTCTCATCAAAACGACCTCATAGGTTCACTGAACCCTTCTGTGAAAACATGAGAAACAGTGGAAAGAAGATGTGTCATGGTGTTGCACTTTCCTGGATTTCCATGGTTTGCAATCCTATCATGCTTCTACCTGGAGTGGCCAAGGGATACTTACTTCTGATTCTGGATTTAAGGGTGCACCTAACACACACCCAAAGGCAAATACATGTGCATACAAGGGTGATACATCTCATCTGAAAGCTTGATATCTAGTCTTGGCCAATTATTTATGCTTTCGATACAGACAATGGAGAAAGTGAGATGATCCCCTTAAGGAGGTGACTTAGATATGTGGAATGAATAAGTCCTTGTTCCATCTTGCTCCTCTGAGTACAAAACTGGTTTAGCTAAATGTTGGGCACCTAAGGCAAATGGTATAAGTAACATGTGAAGTGTCAGAGGGATAACCATTGTCATGGGAAATTGTCCCATGAAGAACATGGGACTTGATCTGCAGAGGGAGGTTGCTTCTGGAATGCTCATTTCTCCCCAGAAGTCACCAAATGCTGAGATAGTGTTAGAAAGGTTTTTCCCCCTTCTGCTGGAGTGAAACTCACCCTTGCACGGGGAGCCTGTGATGCACTTAAGTCCTTCAAAGAGGTGAATTTCTTCATCTCTGGTGCAAAAGCAGAGAATAAATCTCTGTGTACAGTGCAGTCTTGCTAAATATGTTATTTGCAGACTGGCAGTCCTGTGAATTTAAGTCTCCCCGGTACTCCTACAGCAGCATTTCACCGGGTCATGAAAAGGGGGAGCCAGCTGGTGGGCTTTTTGTGCTTCTGAGCAACTTGTGAGAACAGATACTTACTCAGTCAGTGAAGCCCGATTACATTTATCATTTGTGCTTCAAACCAATCAAGTCAAAAAGAGTCACCTGGAGACAAAGACGTGAGTCTAAACAAGCAGTTGTCCGAATGGCTTTTACGATATGGTTTGCTTACAAGCTTTGGGAAAGGAGAAAAAGTAGTAACAAAAATGCTGTCATGTTGTGCAGCTGGAGCCATTCCTAATGGACTGGGCACACAGAAATAGACTCCGCACTTACAGGGGTGAGTGTAAAGCATTTCTTAACGACAGAATTATTCACTGCAATTAGGATGTGACTAGAGCACAAGCAGAAAAGGTTAAGCTGAAATTTCTCTCTTACAATTGAACTCAGAAACAAAATGCTGGCTTACCTTTAGCTCAGAAAAGAAAAGATTAAACTGGCTATGACTGCTATAATAACATGTTAAGAAAGACACCAAAAAAGCTATTACACAGTGAAAGAGCGATAGAAAAAGGTAGAGCAAAATAGCAACTTCAAACCTGGTTGTTAATCTCCATGAGCGCAACTACCTCTACCTGCTAAGCATTTACAGAGTCAGTACCATGTCCTAGAGTCAGCATTAGCACATCCATGGCCTGACATTAACAGCACTTGCCTGTAATAGCCCAAAGATGGGTGTAGGCTGTCATCAGTGGTTAAAGCTTAACAAAGACTCTCAGGAATACAAATTATCAGCTTCACCTCTATATAACTTTAGTTGCTTGAGATGACAAAGTTTATCCGTCCTGCTGAGCAGAGAGCTCAGTTCTCTGTGTTGATCTTTGGTCTGTCTTATTCTTGCAAAGAGCTAACTCTCTCTGAATTACCCTTTTCAGCTCTTTGCACACTGTGAATAATCAGTTTCTGAACATGTGGTCAAATCAGATTTACCAACATATTTGTGCATACAGAGTGTGAGCACTGCTCTCAGCAGGATTGCTTTAGAACAGTCAGGAGAAAGAATTCAGGTGATGGGATGGAGAGGAGTCAGTGGGTGACAGTTTTTATTTCCTGATTGGATCACCTAACCAAGGAGTTCTCAAACTTACAAATTGCATCTGAAAAGCACTAAAAACCACATCTGCTCATAAAAATCGTTAAAAAACTCTGCTCCTCAGAAGAGGAACAACAAAAAGAATGAAAGAGATGGAGAGAAGGATGGAAACATGCGGAGAAGATTTTCTTTTGATAAAGCAGACATCAACTTTGTATTGCTGTTACTTATGCTAGACACTGGCTGCTGGCTCATTTCTTGCGGCCATCAATTAGAAATGAGCTGAAGAAAGAGCCTTTAGTGACATTAAAAAAAAGTTTTTGGAGGAAATGTCATGTCTTATTAGCAGAGGGAAAGAAAGCTTGATCCATTTACACAGTGCTTACACTAAAAGGGCCCATTCACTTGGGGTGTCTTGATGCAATACTAAAATATTAGTAGTGTAGGTAAAAAGAAAATAGACGTCTGTTAAGGAGAGTAGGATTAAATGAGCTGTCATGGCAATGGAAGCTGGAAGTAAGACTATGGGGATGCCTCCATACCCACATAGAAGTGTTAACAAGTAAGGGGCAGAGAGATAACGGGTACTCTCACTACAGAATAACCATGGTGGTCAGTAGTTTGTAACTACAGAACCCTAATTAAGTTCTTATTTTGCTCATATGCAACTTTTTACTCCCAGAAAACTTGATCCAAAGGCAAATGGAATCAATGAAAAAGGTTTATATAGATCTCAATGGGCTTTAAAGCAGACCAATTTTTGCTCAATGAAAACAGGTCTCAGTGATGAATTCATCAAGTTCCACCTACACTAAAGCACCTTTGTGACATGTTTCAGATCCTTGTGCTGCAGCTGAAGGTAACTGGAGAATAATTTTGGAGTTTAAACATCTTTGGTTGTGGAAAAGTTGACAAAGATTTATTCAATCTTATTGTAAGCTACAGATGAGCAAGAGGGATATGCAAGCAATGTCCAGATCAGCAAAAGGCAACTGGCTAAACAGATTTCAGATTTCAAGCCACTGCTCTCACTGTGTCTGACTCTGCAGTGTAATCCACTTCCACGAAGATTCTGAAGCCCTGGTCTCTCTCTGTATCCAACAGAGACATAGGAAAGGCCGTAAAGTATTGGCAACAGTTAATCAGAAAGAGACAACTAAAATAGATCATTTGAAATCCACCCTCATTTGGGTGAAGTGTTGCCTATAAATGAAGGACGATCAGCTCAAATGCATATGTGTATGTCTAATGTTAGGGGACTAAATCCCACCCATTACATAGCAGAAGTTAAGCTAGCGTAAGGTGATGCCTTACATGATATCTTGCAAGTTTTCCAAAAGGTTATTAGGGTGTCCCTCAAAGGATGAGGGACAGTAAATGCTGGATTTAATAGTAAATGCTGTGAAGAAACCTACGGGTCAAGCCTCTCCAGATCCGTGGAAGGATTCAGTGCAGCCCTGAATGGAAGCAAAGAAACAGAATGGCCTTAACAGAGAGACCTGGCCATCTGCAGACGAGGAATGCTAATACACTCAGAGTGATAGGACTAAGCCTTTACCTACTTTCTGTAAATAAAGTACATCACTGAGCAACTATAGATACGTCCAAAAGCCACCTCTCAGCCTATTGGTATGGCTTTACAAGGCTTCCAGTAGAGCCAACCTCTCAGGCCAAAGATGGTCATGTTATACCGTTAGACAAAAAATTGAACCAAAGATCTCTATAAAGATGCCATTATCAGTGTTTAATCCTCCTAAAGCAGCGAAGCAATGCAGTCAAAACAATCTGCAACACTCAAAGGAAACAAAAATGAAGCTCAGGTGGAACTATTTTTTTTCCCAAACAGCCTACATCACACCACTGTTTTATGTAATATTGTTAAGTTTCTTTTTTTCTCTATGAAAAAATGAGCCTGCTTAACTAATCTGCAATTCATTTTTATGGCAGCAATTCCATACAGCATCTGCCAGACTGGAAAGCTGAATTTTTATTTCTAAGATCACAACTGTGCAATTTTGTTATCATATATAGCTGCTTGAGAAGCTAGAACAGTTCTGACTAGTTATAAAGATCTGCCACACATTTTGGAGTGGAAGCAAATGCTGCTCCCTTCTTTCGGCCACTAAGGAGGAGAACTAACCACGAGAGAGGGAGACGATGAACACAGTCAGCCCTCTCCAGACATCTGTGATTTTGTTGTGGAGTGCTCTGGAGGCATGCTCACAACAGCATGGTGTAGTAAAAAGAAAGATGAGGCAGGGCAGGACCCTCAGTCCCGTTGCTACCTTTTGCCATGCCTGGACTTCTCCTCATTTGTCTCTCTCTGGCAGGACCCCAGTCTGAGGAGACCTACTGGAGTTCCAGCAATGAAGGTGACTTTCTACCGGAACACATGGGGGTGATGGATACTGAGAGGAGACTGCACTCCTGTAATGAACTGCTGCCAAAGGGAAGGTTTGATCCCTTCAGTTGACTCTATATTGACCAGACATCCTCAGGTGCATTTAGGAGTAGTACTTGTACTCACATGGTTGGATACTTTTGCTCAGAAAGCAATCATTGTGGGAGATGGAATTAAACTTTAGCCTTCTAGTCCACCCCCATATTCATAATTATTCAGTGATTTGAAGGAATGCTTTATGCATGTCCTTTGGGTTCGCAATGATTAATGTGAAGTCTGCTTAGATTGATGGGCAGGTGGATGACTAACCATTTAGGTAGTGATTCATGGCTGGCAATTATAATGAATAGCTTCCCAAGATTATCAGATCAAAGTAAGCCACTTGGAGCTTAATAGATTTTGAGAGACAGATGGTGCCTGGCTAAAGGGTCAACACAAAAAAAAATTAAATATATTTATCTTTGCCTTGCACCTTGTTGTGAGAATAATTTACAGTGCCATCTAACGAAGTACCTGTTCTATTCCTCTCTGGTTATGGTTTCTCTCTAAGTCAGCTAATTGCTTTCCATTTTAAATGTTAAATCACAGCTGATTATTGATATTGACCAGATGACACTAGAATCTGAGACCTGCATAAGCTGAGAATTCATGCTTTGCAAGATGATTTCAGACACAGGCCATGTCAGTTATGCACCCCTTCAGGACATGGTTAGAAATGACGGACAGCCGCCTGATTATAGACATAGGTTTCATGAATTACAGAATAATTAAGGTTGGAAGGGACCTCAGAAGGCCTCTGGCCCAACACCATGATCAAAGAAAGTCTAGTGTAGAAATTATATCCAGTTTTGAAATTATGACAGGGCCTTATCCAGTCATTTTAAGTACATCCAAGGACAGAGATCTCAAAACACCTCTGGGCTTCTCTCCTAGTGCTTAAACATCCTCACTATGATTTTTTTCACCATGTTCAATCAGAATGTTTCTTTCATTCAGTTTGAAAATGGAGACTGCTCTTCTCTGCCTAGCCCTTCATCACGCACTTCCCTTTTATAATTTTAGGTCATTCTCACACACGATCACCTTCATTCACAAGCACCCTGTTACGGTACAGCTATGTTATTATCTCTCATTATGGTTGGTAAGATTTTTAAGGATCACAGAACTCTCTGAGGGATCAGCACTGGTGGTTATTGGAAAAGACACGCAGCACCTAATAACAAGGATAGGTGTTCTCTGGAGGCAGGGATCCCTCCTCCGTTATCCTCTTGTTTCCATCACGTATTTATTGAGGTAGCAGGAGTGGAGCCAGGCCTATCAGTGAAGTTCTCATTCCTCTGGAGGTTTACCAGGGGCTGGCCATAAATATTTTATTATTTCCTTTCATGGGGGATGCTGCAGCATCTGAGACCTAACCTCCCCTCCAGACTCCAATGAACAGCAGCCATAAGATCAAAGCTAACACAGTCATACAGGAAGATATATTTGGAATATGAAACACTATAAAGCACACTTTCCCTTTCTCTCCGAAATACTTTATTTTCTCTCAGGGGAAAGTCATCCCTGGCAAGGTGGTCTGGCTGAGAAGGTAGATACCACAGTAGAAAGAGAACTGGAGGGAAGCTCCATCTTCCTTTAAAGATGCTTTATCTGGAATCAGTCAAAGAAGGAATAGAAATGCTGGGAATGCTATATCCATCTGCCTGTGAGCAGAAGGTGTATGCTAGAGAACTGAAAGAAGACCCTGGAGACAAAAGCATGAAGAACCCCTAAGTGAGCTGTGAGTCTAGAGATCAACAGAGAGTGATTACAGTGCTAGTGAGTGTCACTACTGCCTTCTGTTGTCTTCCCTTGATGCTCTTTTATGAAGAGCCAAAGGTGACAACTGTCTTCACTGGCCTAATAACAGTGAGCCTCTTTTGGCACTGAAACTGTAATGAATATTTTCCCTGGGTTTCATATGACACAACTAATTACAAGGATACTCTACTCATGCCTAAAGACTGTAGTCTTCACTGAGGCTTTTTTCAGTTTCAGGTCTGGCTGTGACCTGGATAGGATAGCAATGTTGTTATCCAACATTCAGTTCTAAAGGTCACTATCTGAAAATCAGGGATGAATCCCACACTAGACACTCTTTTGAAAGACAGGCTTTAACTAAATGCATTCCATCAAGCTCATTTACTGGATTGAATTCATCAGCTTGTACTAGAAGGGCTGAAGAGATGATTTAGGAGTTTCTATGGATCTATATTCTCATCCAAATTTACATAAGGATGAGATACCATGAAAGCATATCCCTGATTATAAATTATTATCTTGTTATAAGCAAACTGATATAAGTAGAATAAATTTCATCAACCAGAAAAACCTAAATATTTTTCAGTGAACTGCAGTAAAAAATGTTCAACAGGAGTTTTATGAAAACACATTCCCATCAGCACAGCTTCCCGACACTGTATCTATACTTGTTCCAAAAAACCTACATCTTAAATATATGTTTTTAAATCCAGTGTTATGTGGAATTAAATTCAGTCTTCTGATCTGTGAATTGATAGAAAAATTTTTCAGAAGCATCCTAAATTTTGCTGTTATTGAAAAAAAGTTCACAATCCACTTCCATTCTTTTAAAGTGATGTTTAATGCAAATGCATACATTTTTCATTATACCATTTCTCATAACCTCTTAAATTCTCAGAAACCTCTCGTTCGCAATTTTCTTGGAAGTCCAGAGATGCTTTTTACCACTCAGATTAAATTGAATTTGCATAATTTTGCCCTCTAGTGCTAGTAGATTTTCTCTGTGTCTAAAAAATACAACTTTTTTCCATAAAATCTCCAGACAAATTAAGGTAACTGAAGTGCCAAGGGCCTCTCATGCCCATCCACAGCACACACAATTTGTTCAAAACAGCTCCAGAACTTCTCAGAAACAATAAAATATAGAAAACTGTCAAGTTTGTACCTAAACTGCTTCTTCTGCTTAGGTTCACTGGAATAAATTGTGTACAAAGTGTTGGCTTGAAAGACATTCCTATTCAAAATCTGAAGGATCATATCTCCAGGAGAGCAGCCCAAATGATACACATTCTCTCAAGACCTGGTCCATCAGCCTAATTCTCACTGCAGTCAACAAAACTAGTCCAGGATCTGTGTGAAACATTCTGTGCTGTGGAAATGAGGGAAAGGGAGGTGTTTGCATTCCCAGGTCAAATGCCCGCTCCAAAGTAAACTCGTACCACTCGAAATCCTTTGCATGGACTGCAATTTAATAGATTCGCTTTTCCCCTTCAGTGATCCCACTGCTGAATTGCCAGGCCAAACGACTACAAAATCAGGATCAAGAACTTTTATGGTGATAACTTGTGTTACCAAGGTGCCATCTTCGGTCAGAGCACTGGAGGTGCTGCCTTCTCCTCTAGAACATCAGATCTGTTCAAGCAGCACAGCTGTGTAATTCCTCTGATCTGGGGCAAAAGAGCTCACAGGAAGAGAAACACTCTAAGTCATAAGGACTTGTTGTTTAAACCAGAAGAAGCTACAAGAAGTTACGGATTAAAAACCCTTTTCTGTTTCATTTGCCAAACTTCACGATAGAACACTGACAAAAAGATAGAAACTTTGATACCTTTCATCTGCAATCCATATTGTTCAAGCTCTATGACAAAAAGTTATAGGAAGTTCATAAGTACTCAGTGGCATCTGTATCAAATATGAAATGGTACAGATGCAGCTGAGATCACAGCATTATTAAAGCTTTAAATTAATATATTTTAAAGCCTTTTTTCTTCTGTCATTATTAAGAGCAGCCCTGGCACTCTGTGGGATCAACAAAGACTGTTACATGCATTTAAAGAACACAACTCTGTCCTAAACGGAAAGCCTGAAATATTTAAAACCTTCTGAGATAGCAAGTCATCAGCCCATCTATCGCAGAGACAGGAATATCAGACTCACTGAAGAGATAATAATTCAACAAGGTTTGAGTGATATTTATAAAGATTTCAGGCTACTGAAAGGCTACTACTTACAGGCTATTTTCGTCCTTTGGATCAAAATCTGCTGTGGCTCTCACCAAGAGTGCTGGTACCTCACTGAGTGGCATTACCTTCATCAGCACTTCTAGTGGGAATGCCTCTCGGGGAGCAACTGACGTCAGGAGATTGCAAATGATATTTCGGTACTACTGTACTTCTGATGTGATGCTGTCCACACGCACTAAGAAATACAGGCTTCTTCACAGCACATAACAGAGGAAAACAACGTACTGCAAACCTAACTGAGCAGTAAATCAGTATGGTTTTCACTGCTTAGACATGGAAGTTCACAAGAAAACACACTTTTGCTGTGCTAACAACCAAGGCCTTCATATACACCTCAGCTGGCAATGTACAGGCCTCTCACTTCGCAAGGGGGCAAACCACAGCATAATTGCACGCTTTTGGAACGTGTGGTGATGTGGTCTTCAGGATGCGATCTGGGAAACACAAGCTCTTTTTAGGATGTTTTATGAGTATGTGGAGATCTAGGGAGGACAGACACCAACACAAGGGAGAGCTTTAATAATACTATGCTGTAAGATGCAATTTTTTTCCTGGACAATATGATTACAAACCCAGAAAGGTCTGAAAATTCACTGAATTTGCTACTTGCTTCTAAGCTGTGCAAAGCTGAAGCTAGAACACAGCAGAAAATTTCTACCTTTAAAACCTTCATGATAGTTTGAAAACGCTCCCACAGTACATTAAGATGAGTCCAAAGTCCTTTCACAGTTTCAGAATAGACAATGCTGCAATATTTGGGGGTTTAGACTTCTGTTATACCTCAAAGAAGTAGTTAGGGAGTTGTCATGGTTTAGCTAGTCAAGTGGAAGTTAAACATTAGATGTAAACATATGGCTACGGGGAAGATTTCGCTCACAAATTCAGCTATTTGTAGGTGTCTACATGTGAGCAGAGTGTCTAGGCACACATAATAGTCAGTGGAGAGATGGTCCGTACTATCAGTGAAGGCTAGAGTTCTTCAAGTGAGAAAATGGAAGTGTCTGTCATAGGGTAAGCTCATGAGAAAAAGATTGTATCAACTGGCTTGAATTAGTGAAATAGAGAGCCATTTGAGAAGCCCCATTGTATCCCACTATGCTTCCCACTTCCCAGTCAGAAGGTGTCAATCTGCTGTCTCATCCTGTATCATACCTGGTAGACCCATGTGGATGCCTCAGACACTCTACAGCCTCTCAAGCAGCACTAGGTATCAATGTTTAGGGAACTGAATCAAGATCACCTACATCAGTCAAGCTGGGAGTCTTAATCTTGAACTGACTCCCACAGAAATGTCCATTCCAACTGTAACAGCAGTGTGATATAGCTGGCAAAATCAGTCATGCAAATCATTCCAGATCTGTCAGCAGATTGTTATCAAGGCATAGCAGTCCACAAGGTGAACCATCCTGCTTTTCAACAAGCTTGATTATGTCTGAACTCATTTAAGTTACAGCAGAAGGGAAGTTGGCTCGTGGCCTAGGACAGAGACCTTCAGACTGCGCTAGTGAAGAGGATATTTCTCCCACTACAAGACAGCTGAAAGAATCCCAGAACAGCCCAAAGAGTGAAAGCCTGGTATGAACAGCCAACTTGTCCTAGACCAAGTGCACAAAATGGAAGTGCACGAGGGGGATGCAAGGTCCTGACTGACTATGAAATCATGCGGTTTGAGTTCCAGCCCCTGATGTTCACTGTGCCAGCAGTGAAAAAAAAAGCAGAAAAAGAAGACAGAAGAAAAGCTGCTGTTTACTTGGAAGATTCTCCTTCTGCATTAACAGTGTAAACACGGTGAATGTGACAAGTAGTACTGCAGGGACATGCCAGACTTCTGGTGCCTTTAACCTCATCAGATTGCGCACGAGCACTCTGATATATGGCAAGGTTTTGAGGCAACTGTAGTCCCACAGTTAGGGTGCCTGTACTGTTCCGGGAAGATTTCACCTCCCTATTTATTAAGAGGCAAATGAAGTGGTCAGAATTTATTGAAGGAAACTTGGAAAGAGAACTGGGAGCACCCTGCTGCCAGTATATAAAAGTGGCATGTGCCTAACCTGAGAAAGTGGTGTTGCTTTTTGTTAACACCACCTCAGAATTAATGAGCAAGAGGGGAAATGAAGAAAAACAAAAAAAAACCCCCAAGTACAGAAAATGCTGCAGAGCAGCTGCGTGAGAAGACATGCCCGTTCATTCTCATAGCCCACAAGGAAATTAAGAAGCAGCACAAACAAAATATATATCAAGACAGCAGGAATGATTAAGACATGGAATTAATTTCTGCAGAGGCTCAAATTTTAACTGGACAAAGACGACGCACTTTAATGCAGGTAAATGAGACACTGGCAGTGTAAGTAGGGGAAAAGATATAAATCTCTCACACTTTGGAGTGTAAGTCAGTCAAACACTGAGGGATATTAGTGAAACATTTCTTGCTTGAGTAGCAGTACCCAAAATTAATTCTGAGGAACACCACTGACCCTGTCCCCAACCCTCTTTTCTGAATGTAACAGGCATTGATCACTCAGAGACAGATATCCACACAGAAAAAGTAACTCACTCAATTCAGCATGGCAATCCTTTGACAAAAATGAGTCACCTGCAGCATATCCTTATCAAGATCTCAGCTCAGAAGTAATGCTCGTGTACGCCCAGAAATCATTTGTAACTAATCAGAAATTTCAAAGAAGTCTTACAATACAAACCAAAAAAATTTATAATCTGAGAAGACTTCTTTTCCTCTGCCCTGACCCTCCCAGGTAATAACCTGAATTTGATAAAGCTTTGTGAACAAAGGATGCCTACAAAAAGGGCTGGGAATTTCAGATGCACATTAACAGAAACTTCTGCAAGAGCAACAGACTGATGGGACTATGACCCCCTGTAAAAACATCTCATGTCTCTATAATCAGGCATTCAAGTAAGTTCCATCTCCCAAGAATTACTTACACTGACAGCAGGGGACACTACTTACCTCACCATTCAAGAAGCAGTAAAATACTGACACAAAAAAACCCTGGAAAGAACAGAAAGCAGTCAATTACTAGGTAAGTACTTTAACACAAAGAAGCGGGGACCGAGGTTTATCTTGGGATCCTCCTGCGTAAAAACATAATCTTGCTGAGATCATCCACTTCTAGACAGATGAAATCTTTACCCTACAACTTCATGAGAAAATGCTAAGTGTCTTGCAGCTCGCAGGAGACATGAGAGCCAGAATCTAGATGGCTCTTCCACTGATAGAGTGGATTGACACTTCAGCTGTGGTAAAGCACACCCACAGCTTCCAGCTGCCTCCCCCAAACGGCACAGACCCCTCACAGGTGCTACATCACGCTTGCCAGCTCTATGAGGATGTCTCAGACACTACAGGGTAGTGTCAAATGGCCTCTGACGGTCTTATAAGGGCCAACATATCATCAGGTTGCTTACGTTCATCTGAGCTGAACTGCTCTGTGGAATCTGTTGACAGCAGTAACTAGACCCCTGTAATGACTGCGAAGATTTTAATGGTTATAATGGAAGCTCAGATGATAACATGATGCTGCTTTCCTCTCCAAAGCTGTGAGCAGAGTCCTACCCATTGTGCTTTCAGCAGTGGACTATAATTACTGTCACCACAAATGAGACATTCCCTGTGCTTGCTTTCTTACATATATCTTCATAACACTAACATAAAATAAGCAGTGTAGCACTTCTGGAGACATTCAGCATAAGCAGATAAAAAATACAATTAATTTTAGAGCATGGAAAATGTGGATTGGTTCAAGTTCCTTTCTTCATAGATTAAAAGGATTGTTTTTCATTTTCGATATTCCGTTTCGATTTCTGGTAGGATGAACTTTCACAGCTAAATGTGCAATCAGTAAAAACAGTAATCTAAAGCTCAAAACTTTTGCAGCCCATAACCGTGACAGCATGTGTGCTGTGTATCTGTACTGAATAGCCTGGGTATCAGAGTGCTTGCTCTGCAGGTATCAGAGGTAAAACATTAATGTCAAACATAATTCCACTCCAGTTCAAGAAGGTCTTTAAGCAGAGGTAAAGCTGTGGGACACACCTAAGCAGGGTGAGAGGCTGGGGAATGCAGCTGATGTCTTAATCAAGTGAGCCCAACGGGTAGGAGTTGTTTCGCTTTGCTTGAGCAACATCTAGTCTAAGTCTCAGCTCACTTATGATCTGTGCAGTGGTACCTTGGGAGTGTGACCCATCATCCTCTCCCAGGCAGTTCAGTATGAAACACCATCTTTCTCCATTGACTTTAGATGGAGCCCCGGTGAGGAGCTGCAGCTATAGGCTGAACATGGTGTTGATGTTAAGGGCGATGAATGCCTCCGGTACACACCATGAACAAAGCTGAGCTCTTTTCAACTATTATTTCTATCATGGACTTCATTGCCATAAGTTTCCTGATTAAAAAGCACCAAGGATCCTTTTTGCAGTAGCTGATACCAGCTGTAAACTTGTTCTCTTACCTGAAAAGACTGCAGGAAGGAATTGAAATAGATGAAGACGATCTGGGAAATGTCATCTTCCCCAGGGTTGACAAAGAAAAGCATATAGGTGATGCCTAGCAGAGGCAGAAGAACTAACGTTGCCTTGACTGCCTTCCTGTGGGGAGGAAACAGAAAACACAAGTAAACACAAGAAAGAACAACTGTGTTATCTGAACTTTGGTAGAATGGCCCAATCCAAACAAATCACTCCTGTAGTGGAGAAGGGGGACGAGTCTCAGAGCAATTCAGAGGGAAGTGAAGTACCTACATTAGCTGGAGAGGGAGCGTAGGTGCCACCTTAAGACAGTTCAGCACCTGCGCGTGTCAAACAGGGTGTAGCTGAGAAGAAAACAAAAGGACGGCCTAAGGGGTGTCTGCTCAGAGCTGTCCCATATGTGCAGTCACTGGAGGAAAGAAGCATTTTAAGAGAGAAATTCACAGGTCAGCTTCTGTCCAGTGTCTAATGCAGGTGACTGGAGATAGGGAACACAGGAGGTCCCTGTGGGTACCTCCGTCTCTCGAGGTACGCTGCTAGGGCATTTGCAGTGGAAACCTGCATTTGCACAATAGTCAAGTAATTCGAGCTTTTTCCAGGAGGACATTTGAGTTTTAGACACTTCTCAGCCTGCCTGCATAGGAACAGTCCCAAGGTTCATAATCAGTTTATTGAGTAACTCAAGATGGAGGCTCCTAGGGTCCTCAGGCAATGAAGAACACAAGTTTCTTCCAGCTCGTCAAAGATATTTAAGAAGGAGTCTGATCCCATGTCCAGAAGGCTGAATAGATATTAGCAGGGGAGGATGGAAAGAGTGACAGGCTCCACTTTGGGCTGTGAAGCCCCAGGTGAGTTTGCTAGCTAACACTTTCCGCCCAGGGCCTGACCACTTGGAGAAAGGTGTTCTTGGAAAGCCTTTGCCTTTGAATCCCGCTGTTTGTCTCCACACTCTGAACTCCAGGGCACAAATTTCCTCCAGACAGTTTGTGTCCTATCAGTGAGGCTTGCATTAGGTTGAAGCCTCGAGGTGCTCTGCAAGCTCGGTGAGTGATTTCTTACACCTCAGGGTAATATAATCAGTGCACAATTTAGCTGCTGACCAGGGCAGGAATGCTATGCCCATGAGACCTGCTCTATGCCCATTTTTTGATTCTGCCTGGAGTGTAAATGCTCTTTCTCTCTCTCTCTCTCTCTCTCTCTCTCTTTCTCTCTCTCTCTCTCTCTGCAACACCTGCACAACTGCTTATGGCTGTCTTACAAATAATAAACCGGCACATGGTGCACAATGAAGCGTAAATGATCATTAACAGAATTATTTGGGGCTAATCTTTATTATTGGTGCTATAATAGTGTCTTGGGAGGTCAGTGGCTGAACAGCACCTCATCGTGCTAGACACTGTACAAACACAGCAGACTGCAATTTTGCTAAGTCTGTATAAATCTTTGTATGATGCTGTAACAGGTAGATAAAGACTGGCAGGTAGGCAGGCAGGGGAACACAGAAACATCGCCAGAGTCAGGATAGAGTGAGAGTCTTAACAGAGTAGTTGCCACATCATTTAATAGCTGCTTAACAAATGTTTGGACAACTCGGCTTCAGAGTAGCAAGGCTTGCCCCAGGTTTTTTTGGACTTATAAGGGTTTCTGCTTAGTCTGTGCAAAAGAAGACTCCCTCACAGAGCCTGTAGTGAGGATAAGATCACCTTCATCTGTTCAAGGAGGAAGGCAGTTACTTTAGATGGCCTCAGAATCTAATGTCTCTAATGACCCCTGCAAACTGCAGAAGGGGTAAAAATGTACCGAGATTTGAATCCAGGCTTTTTCATGCCAGTTTTAGTTTTATGGCATGAGATCTGAGCATGAAAAAGGGGCATTTTCCCCTTTTATTTATCAGGAAATGTGCAGAGAAGAGTCTGAACAGGAAAAGCAGATCGCTGCATTAACTTCACATTTGTCCCCAAACTTCAGACAGCAGTAAAAGGAAGGAATCAGGCAAAACAACAAAATCCCATTACTGCAGCAAAACTGCCTCCAAAGTCAAGAGCAGGCTGATTTGAGGACATCAGGATTCAAGCCTCATCTCGACACACTCAGATTTTATCTAGAAATGATTTATAGGATTGTGACTGATCTTACTCCACAAAACCTGTGCCATTTCCCAGTGTGAGGACCTGTCTGTCCATAAATGCTCGAAACATCTTGCAAGATACTGCAAGCAGTAGTAAAGGAAGGGCACTCAGCATCTCCTGACCTCTTAAGAATTTGCTTTTGGACTGTTTAGGCTGATGTAAGCCCACACTGCTGCCGGAAGGGGCCAGGCCACCTTCCTTCTGCTGTCCTGGGTGAAAATTCCTCTCTTCTCCTTTCTGCCATACTAGGGTTTGTGAGGTTGCACAGTCAGCTGGCTCGGGGAACTGATCCACCTGAGAAGCCACCCCATATAAAGGTAAGGATTAGTGAAGGATCAGCTCTGTGATGCAACCCACTGAATGGTTACCCCAATGCTGGTACCAGCTGAAGGGAGAGGGCACAACTGCCCTTCACTCCCACACCCTACACTTCAAAAGGAACATTAAACCCTACTGTAAATACCTGTATGTACACCGTAATCATCGGTAATGATACTGCTATTGATTACAGATATGATATGAATATTTTGGTCCTGGTTCTGTTTTTCTTTTACTTCTGGCTCTGCTAGGATATTAGTATGAACAAGGATCTTAATATACATACGCATGTGATTTATTGGGAAGTCTTGATATGGTCTTGTTCTGCACCTACAAAGCTAGAGACTGGGACAGAGACACAACCTAGCAAAGACTGAACACTTTTTCACTGATTGTCCAGATTAGCTGAATGAACGATCTAGTCATCAGTGAAAGGAGTTATTACATATTTACATAATACAATACATACGCTTGTGTACACACGGAAATTGATAAAGTTTCTATTTCAGTTGAAGTCGAACCCTTCAGATTTCATTGGAAAGGGAAAATTTCACGTGTATGTTGCGGCATGTGCAAGCCTGAAGGAGGTAAAGAGGCTGGTGACTGCGGCAGCGCCCGCGTCTCTGTGCCTGCAAGCCTAGGCTGTTTGCAGTGTTCTGACATTCAAATGGAGCGGACAGAAAAAATGCAGGCATGCTTTTATGGGTAGCCTGCAAGAATAAATGCTGTGTGCCTAATATGAGCTCAAGGGGGAAGCAAGACACTCTGTGAGATCAGCCGTGGCATCTGGAAAGACAAAGATGGGACAAGGACAGGGCAGGCAAGGCAGTTCTTTGTTAAAACCACAAACAGCAAGAAGCACCCGCTGACTTACCTGTACTGTATTGTTTCTGAAGTGGTTGAAGCTCTCAGCTTTGTCATTAAAATCCTAACTATGTTAAATAGAAATACAAAATTTATCTGCAAAAGAAGGAAGAGAGAGGAAAAAATAAGACCAGCGAGTCAAACAGTGGCTTAAAGGATGTGATACGCCTTAAAAGGCACATTTTGCAGCTCCAACCTGATTGAAAACAGCCTTTTTGTTCTACCATTGATCGCAACAGACTCAGAAGTTTACTAGAAATATCAGCTTATGCAGCAAATATCCAAAAACTAGTGATGTTTTGAAAACAGCAATGAAATAGAGTACAAATGTAATGGTCCCAGCAAGGAACTATTTTTACTCCCTTTTACTCCTTTCCTGGGTGCCACAAGGAACTAAGGGTGGGACTTGTTCAGCTCTGGCTCAGCTCCCTCAAGACTCCCCGCGTAAAGTACTTGGCAGCTCTGCCCTGTGTCGATACAGATGGTGTTTGAACCCCCCCTCCCACGGCACAGCAGGCTGTAGCGGTGAGGTACGGCTCCCCGGACCCAAAGTACAAGACCGCATTGCAGAGATCTGAACGCCAGCTACTCACACTGGGCTCCCTTTGTGTTGGGCAGAGGCCACGCATTGCACTCCGCAGGAGGCATTTAAAGCAGAGCAAATTAATCATACCTGAAAAATGCCTGGTTTTTTTGCTGTCATTAAAGGTGAGATGATGGATTTACCACTTCCCTTTTTAATCTGCTGAGCTGGGTAATTATTATTTCTGTTCCAATCTCACCACTGAGAATTGATACTTGCTCTAATTACTGTTGCTGTAGCATCTGCTAGCGAGTTTCTTACATAAGTTTCCTCTCAGTGTAAACAGGAAAGAAAAAATAAATCTGAAAAGGAGATTTTGATTTCTAGACTGTGATCAGCAGAAAGATTTGGCACCTAGGAGCAAATTTTGGGTTGCGTTCAGCAGATAAAAATTAGGGTAGCTTACAACATACTGATCTGTCTCAAAATTGTCGACGCTGTACAGTTAGAACTACAGAACTGTTACCTCAGGACTATTGAGGTCACATCCCAAGCTTGTGAGCAGATATTTCTCTCACACGCGTTTCCAGAGTCCCAGGGCTCCTGGCATTTTGCAGTCTATGACTGGAACAAATCTGTGATTGACTTGCAACTATTTACGAATGCTGTAGCAGAGCTGCCAATTTAAAGGTGTTCTCCAAGCAAGCTCCTCTTTTTTCTGTGCAGTGTGGTACATTTCAATGATTACAGTATCTTGGCATCCACCACATCATTCCCTGCGGTCACTGTAACATTATTTATAACAAATGGTGCAATAAGCACCTGCATAGGCACTGGGAGACTGGCAGTGTTGGGAATCACGCACATTAAACACTTATGACATGAGATACAAAAATGCTGCTCTAGGAGTTAACGTGACATTTTTTGAAATTATTTTCTTAGCCAAGCAGGGCCTTAGGGAGTATAAGAAATAAATAAAACAGTGCAGTTTGTATACTTGTTCTTGCTAGAATTGTCTTTGTCATATTTAAGAACGTAAAGTTAACTGGTTCTCACTTTATCAGAGACACAACCAGCTTCATATCACTGGTTTGACTCGAATCTTCAACTCCTCACACTGATGACTGTACCATGCCTCAATATCAGAAAGAGAAATGTTCAGTCAGCTGAGGGGAGTGGGAGTGTCCTTCACCCATAGAAAGAAAACTTCTACTTCTGAAATTCTGCTACCAAATCTTGAGGTTCTTCATCTGCTCACAGCCCGGTTTGTGTTTTTTCTATCGAGGATGCAAAAAAGGCACCAATCCAAAACCTGCCACTTTTGCAATTGTAATGGAAGGTGCCAGATGGAATTATAGACTCTTAGACATGGGCAAGTTCCAAATATAAGTAGGACTAATCACATGGGATTAACATGATGAACTGGACTGCAGAAAGCATTTCAAGTTTCATGAGTCCTAGTCTGATGTGACAGGAGGGAACTGGAAATTCAAATTGCCACAGGCTGCATCAGAAAAATTAGGGATTTTGATCTTCTCGGAAATTAAATTGCAGGAGTGTGATTCATCAGTCCAGAAGGAGAATTTCTAGCTGAAAAGTCTGGGAGTTAGTTCACTAGAGATACTCTTATTCTATATAAATCAATTTTTCATTCTCCACCTCTTCCCCTAAGCTCCCCTGCCCAAGGGTCGCAGAAGGAAAACGATGATGACATACATAAAGCATGTACTAATACTTCTCACCTACATTACCACGTGTGCTTGCACTGAACCCCGGTGACAGCTGGCTTGCTCATCTCCTTGGGAGCATTAATACTGATTGCCTCAGTTGAAGTGTGCTGGGTACCACCCAAAGCTGAGCATCCCAATGGAGGCCACATTCGGGGAGACAATTCAGCTACTCAAGCATGGACCGCAGTACCAGCTGAAGCACTCTTGCATAGCTAAGGTCTACGGGTGGCACTGGTACATGTGACACAGGGCTGATAAGAGACCACAACTGCCCACAGCAGCAACAGGAAGGCAGATACAGCGGTGCTTACTTTTACCAGGCTGCCTAGGTGTCAGAGGAAAGCGTGCTAGGGACGTTATTCCTGTAATGTTTTCTAGCAGAGAGGAACACTGAGGGCAGAACAGGGGCATCAGCCACCCAACCTTCTTCCCATTTCCTGCACTGGATGTGCTGCATATCCTTAGTCACATGGGCAGTGTTCAGGCTTGTGGGTCTGAAGACAGATGCTAAAATCCACCTGAGGACATACTCAGTAATCTCAGGTCTGCATTTCAGAATGGCTGTCACCTTGCCTCTTCCATTAATGTCTGTAGTCATGTACTTGTCAACAAGGTAGGTGGTCTTGCAAACAGCTTACTGTCAGACTGTTTTCCTTCTACCTTTTTCCCAAAGTTCTCCTTTGCTGTGCAATCTTTCAGACACTGGAGAGGATGCTTTAGGTCTCACGCCTGCAATAAAACTGAATAGTCTTGTAGACAGTCCTGAGGTAGATACCTACCCCTGAGCTGGTTACCACCAGCTCCTTCAGTAACTGATGGAGAAAAACAGCGATTTTTACATTATAGTTCCTCCTGTCTCTTTGAGATGTTTACTTCAGCATGAGATGACTCTTCCTACTTTGAGGTGCCTCTTTATGTGACTTGCATAGAGAGACCTGTTGGGAGGGCATATCTTACAGGGATGTATTACAGGGCTGCATTTAGTTGCCTAAACACAGTCACCAAGAGCCATTTTTGGTGCCATGGTGTATCCTGCCTGGCCTCAAACTACTGCTTCAGAATGGCGTGGGTTCTCTAGAGCATCTGTATCCTCTCTGCCAGAACCAGGTGGGGCTGACAGAGGGTCTGAAAAGGTACTGTGCACCCATGTTTAGGCAAAAAGATGTCTCTTCTGAGTCTATCTTGATAGTCTCAATGTTTTCCAGTGGAACAGCTGTGAATGCAAAGTTACATTGATTTTTTAGAAAAGCACAAAGCAACAGAAGAAGACTTCTTTGGCTAATGGTTGGCTGCCTTAACCCATTTGGCACTTTGGTGCTACAGTAATAACTGTCATTTACAGAAAATCTGTCCCACTGCTCACTCAAGGCTCCAGAAACACTTATCCCAACTGCCACCTTACCTAACTGCAGAAACAAACTCAGACCTGGGAGTTTTCTTTCCTGTTCTGATCTTCACAAATTGCTGCTCTATAAACAGCAAACCTGGATCCAAACTCCTCTGAGGAGTCCTCCTGAGGACTTCTTGAGACAAACATTAGAGAGCCATCTCTGTGCCTCCATAAGCTTTTCCTTCCTGAATGGGTCTAATCCATTAACTCGATTTCCTCTGGGTTTCATCTTTACAACACCCAGTGTCAGTGAGTATTACACTTTAGCAGTTCATGAGGAGGAGGGAGGAAAACTTGAAAAGAACATAAATTTGCCTGAAAAGCAGAGAGAAACATATTCCAAGAGAAGGAAGGTGGAAAAAAGTAACATCAAACTTTGGTTCCCTGCAAACTAAAGTCTTGTTTTTTCAAAAGGGCTGGTAAATGGGACAGGGGGAAGTAGAGAACACTGGCTGGCTGGAAGATACTGGAAAAATGAGTCATATATATCAGCCCAAGAGAGGATGGCTGGGATGCAAAGAGGATCATCATGTCAGGGGAATCCTATGGCCTGTTTCATACATAAAGCAAAGTTAGAAAAGCCATTTGCATCTCCTTCTGTCTTCAGAGTCCATGAATAATGTATGCAGCTCTTGCAAGGCTTGGTTTTCCACTTTCTCGTAGGGCTACTTTCCACAGCTGCTACTGCACCAGGACAGGACATGAGTGCAACCTTTGGCTTGTTACACACAAAGCTCTTGTTACTGGCTTCATCTTACAGGCATTTTCAGGAAAAAGAATAACTAAGTCTTCCCCACTCTAGATTAGATATGTAAGAGAGAAAGGTGAAGTGACTTGGCCTTGCCTATAAAGCGATTCCATCACACAGTGAGGATATGAAGCATAATCTCAGGCTCTACGTACACTTACATTTACTATTTGCATTTAGTGGAGAGAAACAGGCATTTTTGCAACAGTGGCTCATTTGACTTATTTTAAATGAGTGCTTTTGGATAAATAGTGCTTGGGCTTGAACCAACTGCCCACACAAATCATCCAGTGATCTTCAGATTGGCCAGGGCTATCCCAGCTGAGCTGCAATTGAATGAATGCAGCTGTATCTGCTGAGGATCTGTGACATTATATTATAGGAAAGCTTAAAAAATATTTTGAGGCACCAATATCAAGGCTTCCCTTTCATCTCTATTAAGAGGAGATTAATCTAGGAGATTTGTAAGACTCGAAAAGGATAACCTCTCAAAGGCAGAGCTTAGCAAGCAAAAAATTCCAAGGCAAAAGATGCAAATGTGATAAAATCAAAATACTCGTTTCTGGCTTTGCCTACTAGAAACACATTTCAGTGTGTTCAATTTTAACAATTTCTTCTAAAAGAACACTCTTTCATTTCAGAAAGACACTTGGCTCAGTAGGACCTTTTAGTAGCACCCAAAGAGGTCTAATCTGAAGATAAATTTTCACTGCATAATCACATGGATTTTTATTGTCTATTTGTCCACACTGGGCCTGATGCCACAGCTCACAGGGATGATAGTTTGAGTTTGTTCATGACAGAAGGCACAATACGGGAATCAAACAGGGAACAGGCTGCAGCACATAGCTTGCAAAAGCTGAAGTCTTTGAAGGGACGATGAGGCTATTTTCTCAGCTGGAGAGAATCCATACAGTTCTAGTGGCTACCAGATTGATTCTGATTTACAAGCAAAGAAGATGAAGCCTCTGGTGTTTACTCCTCATATATATATATAGTAGCGTTTCAGAGGAAGAAATCTTACTACTGCAAAGTGAGTTTTCCTAGAAAAAAGCCTCTGTACTGTATCTAGCAAAGTACACAACTGTTTGTCAAGGACTTTCTTGTTATTATTGGAGATCTGTGTCAACAAATTAATTTCTCTCAGAACTGGACTGCTCCAACAAAACCCACACATCAACTCCATACATGGAGTCTGATCAATGGACATCTAAGAAAAGTAATGATGACAGGCAGTGCATCCTTTTTAATAATCTGGAATCTCACTTGATATTGTTATTAATTTCTGTTTATATGTGTTTTCTGCTTCATAGTGGAAAATAGAACTAAGGATTTTTCCCTTGATATTTGTTGATTGATAAAATTAATCCAATGCTAAGGTCCTGAAGACAGAATAAAACTGCTTTTTTCTTATTCTCTTACTTTTATTTATGATGTGCTGCAAATATCCTCATTGCTGGAGTAAGACCCTCTCCAACTACAGATGGGAAAGAAGTAGTTTTCATATCTTGCCAGGGCTTTGGAAGTTTAATGTCTCCATTTCTAAACTGGGTTGAAAATTCAGAGACCCAAAATGAAGTTTTTGGATGACCTGTTTTGTCTCTGATACAAACCCAGAAGCTCTTTTGAGCCAAAAGAAATTTTTCAGTGAAAGATTTTGGTCATAAAAGTTTTCTGTCATAAAAACCAGACTCCTTTTGAGAGGATATTTATCTGCCTTAGTAAGATGAAATAGTCAAAATATTCCAAGATGCACAAAAAAGGGAACGCTGACTGTGAAAGCTTCTTTGCAGTTTTCCTTCTATAGGTGCATCAGTGATAAAAGGAAGACTAGGGAAAACGTGGGACCTCTTTGGAAGGAAATGGGAGACCTGGCTACCTGGGATATGGAGAAGACTGAGGTACTCGACTTCTTTACCTCAGTCTTCACCGGAAAGTGCTCCAGCCACACTGTCCAAGTCACAGAAGGCAAAGGCAGGGACTAGGAGAATGGAGAGCCGCTCACTGTTGGAGAAGATCAGGTTCAAGACCATCTCTAAGGAACCTGAAGGGGCACAGGCCCATGGAACCTGATGAGGTGCATCTGCAGATCCTGAGGGAACTGGTGGATGAAGTTGCTAAGCCACTATCCATCATATTTGAGAAGTTGTGGCAGTCTGGTGAAATTTCCAGTGACTGGAAAAGGGTAAACAAAACCCCCATTTTTAAAAAGGGTAAAAGGAAGACCCACAGGTCAGTCAGTTTCACCTCTGTGCCCAGCAAGATCATGGAGCAGATCCTCCTGGAAACTATGCTAAGGCACATGGAAAATAAAGAGGTGATTGGTGACAGCCAACCTGGCTTCACTAAGGGCAAATCATACCTAACAAATTTGGTGGACTTCTATGCTGGGTTTGCTGCATTGGTGGATAAGGGAAGAGCAACTGTCATCTACCTGGACTTGAGAAAAAGCATCTGACACTGTCCTGCAAGACATCCTTGCATCTAAATTGGAGAGACACGGATTTGATGAATGGATCACTCGCTGGAAAAGGAATTGGCTGGATGGTTGCACTGAAATAGTTGCAATCAATGGCTCGATGTCCAAGTGGAGACCAGTGATGAGTGGTGCTCCTCAGCAGTCAGTACTGGGACCGGTCCTGTTTAACATCTTTGTTGGTGAAGGGACAGTGGGACTGAGTGCACCCTCAGCAAGTTTGTCAATGACACCAAGCTGCATGGTGTGGTCGACACGCTGGAGGGAAGGGGTGTCATCCAGAGGGACCTCGACAGGCTTGTGAGGTGGGCCTGTGCGAACCTCATGAGGTTCAACAAGGCCAAGCGCAAGGTCCTGCACACGGGTCGGGGCAATCCCAAGCACAAACACAGGCTGGGCAAAGAACGGACTGAGAGCAGCCCAGAGGAGAAGGACTTGTGGGTGCTGGCTGATGAGAAGCTCAACATGACCCGGCAATGTGCGCTCACAGTCCAGATGGCCAACCATACCCTGGGCTGCATTCCCAGCAATGTGGCCAGCAAGGCGAGAGAGGGGATTCTGCCCCTTTGCTCCGCTCTGGTGAAACTCCCCTGGAAGTCCTGTGTCCAGCTCTGGAGCCCTCAGCACAGGAGAGACATGGACCTGTTGGAGCGGGTCCAGAGGAGGTCACAAAAATGATCCGAGGGCTGGAACCCCTCTGCTGTGAGGAAAGGCTGGGAGAGCTGGGGCTGTTCAGCTTGGAGAAGAGAAGGCTGTGGGGAGACCTTAGAGCAGCCTTTCAGTACCTGAAGGAGCCTGCAAGAGAGCTGGAGAGGGACATTTACAAGGCCATGGAGTGATAGGACAAGGGGTAATGGCTTCAAGCTGAGAGAGTGTCAGTTTACATTAGATATAAGGAAGAAATTTTTTACCATGAGAGTGGTGAGGTCCTGGCACAGGTTGCCCAGAGAAGCTGTGGCTGCCCCCTCCCTGGCAGTGTTCAAGGCCAGGTTGGATGGGGTTTTGAGCTACCTGGTCTAGCGGAAGGTATCCCTGCCCATGGCCGGGGGGTTGGAACTAGATGATCTGTAAGGTCTCTTCCAACACAAACCATTCTATTATTCTATGATTCTGTGATTCCTTAAGCTCAGGAATTTAAATGGGAAGTCATTAAGCTCTTCTCCTTCTCTTTTGAGAGTTTAATGAGCAAGCAGCATTTATTTTGCTCATTTCTGCTGGGCTTCCTATTTTATGCTTCACAGAAAGCTTGTGTTTCTGTGCTTCCTAGAATGTTTGCTCGTCCTCTTCACTCCCAGGAAATATAAATATGTTTCTCTTCAGACTTCGCATTTTTACTCCATGAGGTAAAATCCACCCCAGGATTAAGCAACCCAAATTGGCATCAGAGCAGACATTTTAGCTGGGGCATTACATACTGTCATCCTGACCTCAAATGAGTAGTCTGCCACTTTATTAATGCCTCAATTTAATTGTTCTATCATACTGTCCCGACACGACTCTCAGACAGGGCCTTTTATCACAAAAGTTTCCTTTTCAGAGGTAGCAGGCACCAAAATGACTCCTTTCGGCATACAGCAAAGTGCTGGAAAATGCTATCTGATGAGGAATAATGAGATGCAACTAAGAGCAAGGCATAATGTAGTGGATGGTCATGACCAGGGAGACTGCGGAAGAGACTCCTTTGGGCAGCAGTAAAAGACCAACTCTTCCGGCAAGCAGAGCAGGACTATACACGTGCTGCAGACTGTATGGGATTGAGTCGTGTTTTGGAGGGGAAGGGAGGGAACGGCAAATGAACAGACACCTTCCTTGCCTAATATCTGTGTTACAGATCAGCACACAGACCCTTTCCTTTGCCACACTGTCAACTAAACCCAAGTCCAAATACAACTCCAGTCCTAGTTAGGAACGCACCATTTGCTCCCTAGAGCCTTGCATCATGCATGAGCATGCCTACAGCCTCTTTTCCAATCCTGTAACTCCATCTGTGATCCTCTCACTACGGTACTGGTCCTTCTGTCTCTCCTGAAACACCTGGTATTCAAAAAGCATTGTTAAAGAAACACACTGCAGGCCACTCCCTAGTCAAGTCAACTACCATGGGGTCTCTACTCACATGTGACACAACAGGGCTTCTCTCTGACTATTTCAGTGTTCAGTGACAAGCCAGGAACACTGTATGTTGCAACACCGGTAAACACATAGAATCATAGAATCATAGAATGGTAAGGGTTGGAAAGGACCTTAAAGATCATCTAGTTCTAAGCTTCCTGCCATGTGCATGGACATCTTTCACTAGACCAGGTTGCTCAGAGCTCCAACCCATACCCTTGCAAAAATAACACTGACACACAGAGAGTTCTTGCCTGGAGGGAGTGATAGTGCCTTGACAATCAACTCATCACACCAGCACTTTGAAGATGACCAAGATGACATGACAGCCTAAAACACAGGCATACTGCTATGAATAGTCCACCTGGCAGTTCCCCAGGCTGGGCAGGTTCAAGTTGCCATGTGTTGACAGTAAGAACCACAAGAGAAGACTCAAGAGAGAGTCTTCCTCCAAAGAGGAACCATCCAGCAACTCGCTGATGAGAAGAGATTTCCTAGCTGGAAAGTATTCTGAGTACAGGACAGAGACTTGACAGGATGAATTTTGGAGAAAGTTTTCTGGGCCACTGGTCGTATGAGTTCTCATTGACCGTGGAACATCTCACAAACAGAATTGAAAATTATGGAAGGAAAAAGACATTGCAGCAGTGTACATGGTAGTGGACATCTTGTTTGGTACTATTTACTCCACAGCTACAGAACATAAACAACAGGAAGACAATAATAGCAATGATGGCAGAACTGGAGATAAATTCTGGATTGACTCTAATCAGATTAGCATACTATCTCTATCCTAGGAGCGTGTAGCTATGATAGCAAGCTTGCCAACCACTGAAAATTATGATAAATGTCTTGTAAGAAAAACTCAGGGATGCCACAAGTTTGCAGGTCATGAACTACAACCTTGCTAGCAGTTGAAGAACTAGGAATCTGTAGAGAGCAGGAAATTTAAAACAATCAATAGGAAAACTAAATTAATCAGCAATCCAGTGGTTGAGAAAAAACATAAGCCAGTCAGATAGGAAGGAGAAGGGAAAATGAAAAAGATATATCAATAATAATAAAAAAACCTCAGTCTCTAAGAAGAACACTGAAGAAGTGGAAGCGGAAGTGTGAAGAGAGTCAGCAGAAACTATGAAAACATTCAGATGCAGCTGTATCAGCAAGGAAGATGTTTGCATGGAACTAGGGGAAGCTTTTCAGAGAAAATAAAAATTTTAGGACCATCATGCAAAAACATAGAGCAGCACATTTCAAGAAAAAAAATACATATGTGAACAGTGTACAGTATTATTACACTGATAAATTACAGCACAGGATGGGAAGAAATACTGAGTCAAGTCCTACAGCTATTGTAAACAGTTGTATTGAAACATCCTTTGCACAAGTGGGCAATATTAAATAACTTGTTACTATTCCTTTACGTCTGTTGGAAGACCACTAATGAAGCCTATTTCTATGAATGCTGGAAGTCTTCTTAATTTAGCTTAAATATATTAATGGTAACGATAATTTCCTTTATGCCAGTAATACTATGAGCTTAAGTAACTCTACTCTCCTCTGCGATGCACTTGTAAAAACCGCCATATTTTTCCACAGTCTTGGTTCTGAAAAACTGAACAAACCCTGATATTTCCTGAAAATCTCTGTATGACGTGGTCTTCCAGAACATCAGCCAGTGATTGCTTCATATAGGACATTGCTATGTTCCATAACCTGAAGCTGAGCTGGGGCTGGGCAAATTCTTTGCAAGTACTGTAAAGAAGAGCATTTGTAGCAATAAGATGGAAAGGGGAAGAATTACATGGTTTGTGAAGTCCTCTGAAAGAGTCAGCATGGGGACAAGGGAGATCCAGCAGACAGTCTGCTCAGGTTTCTGAAAGGAATTCAAATTTCCTATAGATATTTGGCTTCTATATGTTTGAGGGAAGGACATTATGTATAGAAATACAAGAAAAAAAGGATATCTATATGCATAGTCCGTTTTCTTATGGAGAGAGGCTATCAGTAGATGTGCTGTTTTACATAGACCTTAGTGATCTATAAAAGGGAATGAAGAACAGACTGATGGATTTTTAGTGACACTAAGCTAATTTGGATAGCAAAAATTAAAGCTGATTGCAAAGACGTGTATAGAGACTCACAGTACCAAGTGACCAGGCAATAACATGGCACGTGAAATCATATGATATAAAGGTAATACAACAGGAAAGTAAGGCAGTCTTAACTTTACATGAAGAGTTATGATCTCTGGCTATTTTCTTTCACAAAAGAAATGTTGGAATTACATAGCTAGCTCCCTGAAATCTTCACCTTGGTTCCCAGTGGTACTTGAGAAAGGAAACAAAAAGAGTTTGGAAATACTGAGCATGAAAAAGAAAATAAAAAAGAATAAGACACTGCTATAAAAATCCATTTGTGTGGTCACATCAAACTTTGATCTTGCCACCACAAAAATGCTCCATCATTACTGATTAGCACATCATAAAGACCACTTCAGTACACATGCCAGCTGTCTCCTGAGATTGCAATAAGGATGAGCCCATCTTCTTAAGGACACTTCACTCTTCTACAGCACTTGTCATCCAGGGATCTCAAAGCATTTTACAAAGGAAGATAAGTATCATTAAGCTTGCTTTATAGCTGGGGAAACTGAGACCTAGAGCAGCAATCTAGCTTGTTCAAAAGTAAATAGCTAATGAAGGCAGAGGCAGAAGTGATCTCCAGGTCTTCCTATCAGCTCCTGTAACCACTTACACCAGCAGCTAATTGATTGTGGTGAATTATTTTCAACAAGACCCAAAAAGCAGAGGTTAGGAAACTGTTCAATTCTCAAGCACAAGGGAAAAAAAATCTATTAAAGCTGAATGTAAGCTTTGACAAAAACCTAAATATTTGATCTGCCTTTTTGAAAAACTGAAAATTTAATACAACTTTAGCTCTGAGAGATATTGCAGAGCACTTCGTATCTGGGGTCACTTCACAATAGTAGTTACTGAGAAAAAAAGCAGCTCAGTTAACTGCCTCTGGTGCTTATTTTCTGAGGCTCATCCTCTGATTTTGCTGTGTTTTCATGGTTCGCCAATTCTTCGACAGGGATTACATTTAAAATTGCACATAAGAAATGCATTTTTCATAAAAAAATCAGGCTGAAATTCAGTTTGCTGTCATGTATTTCCAAATCTTTGCCGCTTCTTTACCTCCAGAGAGGGATGTATGATTAAAACTTGGTTATGTCACTCTGAGGAAAGATAACAGGATTAAAAAAAACACTAATTTGAAAAGAAAATACCTAATGGTGTATTTTTCTACTGCTATCAGAAACTGAATTTCAAAGCATCCAATGTACTGAATGGTTAGATCTCTCCTGGGATATGTTCAAGCCAAAATCCATTCAGGAATGAAACAAAGAAGGATGACTTGCTACATTTTCTCCCTCGTATTTTTTTGTCAATAAAAATACAGGTTTCTCGCCCAATATTCAGGATCAGCACTTATATCCAGTTTCCTTTGCCTCCGAAATTGTCTCTGAAATTGTTTCCCTGTTTTCAGCCCAACTCAGTGTTCAAGTTTCTTCTAAAGACAAGTAAGAAAGCAATCAAACAAATTCTCTATCTCATTGTTCAAAGTTTTTGCATCCTGAGATACAACAAAGAATAATATGGTTTAAAGATGGACTTGAGGACTGCTACTATTTTCGGCCAATCTGCATTTCCCAGTGAGATTCAGAACTCCTGCATGACCTGTTTCTTGGCATTACGCTATCATGCTAGAGCAGTTCAATGCAGACAAGCAAGGAAATAAGAAATCAAAACCAGTGGAAATCATTTTTGACAGACAAAATCTTTCTATCTTCTAAAGAGACTTGGCATCTTTAGAAGCAGGTTTTATCCCTCTGGAAGGAATATTTACCAACAAGAGCACTCTAATCATATTGCCACTGGTTGGTATAATGATGCCTCTAGAACACGTAATGATGCTTTTGATAATGACCATTTTTAATAATGACCATTTTTAATAATGACGTCTGTATAACAGGTAACCAAAACTCAGCTGAGCTGTACACTATGTACTTGGCTCTTAACTAACTAAGGTGGATGAAACCAGTTTTAACTGCCATGAGCTGAGTGCTTGCACACAGACAGGAACTGTAATTTGAAGAAGTTTTTAGACATCTAGCTTTTAGTATGAGCTCTCTTTTGGAAATAACATTAATTTCTTCTAATAGCATTCATGTCTTTATATCTTTCCAGCAGTACACAGAATTATCCTCTACGTTCTCTCACAAAGCGTGAACTTCAGTTGAGCATTTCAACTCTTCATTAGTTCAAATCCAACTCATTAGCTGTGACTGAAAGAGGTCACAGAGTCGTACTATTCTTGAAACCTTTGTGTCTTCCATTTCTGGCGACCGTTGCTCACTGGAGGGGAGAGGAAAGTAGCACTTTGTCCCCATCTATGTTAAGGCAGAGGCATGCTGAGAACACTGAGCGGGTGATGTTTGACTGCGTTGCCTTGAGTACGTGGCAGATGTCAAACTTCAGGGCTCTTATTCCAGCATTTCTCACGGCACCCACGCAAGGGTCAGTAACTCCAATAATAATAAGTGATGCTTGAGTCACTTATACGATTTGATTTTATTCGCGTAAGGATCAAAAAAAGAGCCTGTCATGTTGCTTTAACACACTGTGGAGCTGTGTATCTTAATTATGAACACAAGACTCAACTGTCAGTTTAAAAAAAAGGGAAGTGGGGCACACTTCAGCAATCAGGAGTGTGTTGTAACAGGAGTTTTCAGATTTCCCTTCTAGACTATATTCCCAGAGTGCTCTCTTCCTCATCCAGCAGTGCCTTCTGATGGGAGTAACCATAAGGAGAGGGAAGGAAGGGCTTCCCTTATGTTACTGCTCAAAATCATCTCCTCCCGCCCTCCCCGCCCCATGCAATTACTGTTATCTAATTAGTGCTTCAATTAGAGCTCAAGTGCAGACCAGTGTAGAAAGGTTCAATACACAATGTCGGTTCAGGGCAGTGTAGTTATTGGCTCAGTTACGAGAGGTCTCAAGGCTGCTCTAAATAAGAGGCAGATATAATGACCTGTATATAAAAAGGCTGCCTCCAACCGTACCTCCATTTTCTGTGCTTCTTTGGGGTCCTTGGGTAAAGTGCTGTTCTGGGGAGAACAAAGTTATTTTCATGACTTTAAGCTACCTATGCTGTCTGCCAGAGATGCTGTCCAACGATTTTACAAATCTTGTTGACTAAAGGAGTTACGGTAGATTCACACACTTCTAGGCAATGAGGAGAAAACTAAACATTCTGAGTATTGCATAGTCGCTACCTTGTGTTGTCTAAACAGGGTTTGTTTGTGAGTTAGTCTTTGTATCAGTGAGTCAAGTTACTGTGAGACTGTTTGTGCTTTTGAGATGGATCCCTTGGTGACACACAATTGTATTGTCTCTGTCACACCTGTTGTATTTCTCTCCTTAGAACACGAAGAAAAGAATTTTTACATAAAACCAGACTCCTACCTTTTTTTCTCTTTTCCACGGCGCACAATATGACCTGTTTGCTGCATCTTAACAATTAACACAGAAATTAACTCTCCTAATTAAAGGTTAGGAACCACTCAGATTAGTAGATGGCTTCCTAGGCAACAGAGAAGTTTTTTTCATGCTGAATGACATGAAAGGCACAGCACCGACAAGGTGAGAGCACAAGGCTTCTTAGCCTTGAGAAAGCTGGGATGGGCTGCCTATTCTGGAGCATTTGCAGCTTCTCCACGGGTGTTGGAGTGGCATAAGGGACAGCTATACCAAGGCTTGGGTCCCTAAGAGGGGTGATCCCACTGAGCCCTGTGAATTCTCTGTTAGGACACCTGTCTGCTTCCCAGGTGGCTTTTAAGGCAAAGGAATGGAAGAGTAGAATTAGGTTTTTCAGCATTTATTTTTTTCTAATAGCATTGATCTTTTCCATTCACACCCAGTATTTTCTGGGAAAGCATCACTGCATTTTAGTTTGAGGTTCAAGACGGTTTATGAATGGGCTTCCTTCTTCCTTTGCCTACTGTTTGTTGGCACAGGGGACAGTGGTGGGCAAACAGATAAACAGCCTGTTCACTGTAGGCGGCACTGAAAAGGAAACTTTACAACAGGAAAGCTAACAAACAAACACACAGCAATGATGGGGATGAAGAATATGTAGATAACTGTACAACGAGATACAATTTCTTACCATGATTACTGCATTTTTCTAATCTATGTGCTTGGTGAAATTGCCCTAGTTGTCAAGACCCTCAAGTGGATGAGCTGATATTGTAATGTACCTTCCGGTTTTGAACATTTTTCCTTCCCACATCCCAAAACATTGCACACAGGAAGGCAAACAGCATTACAGAGGGAAGAGGAAAGAATGGCCTAAGGTCAAGGAATGAGCCAAAAACAGATCACTGCAATTCTGACTTGCAGTGTTAGCTACTGTGGCAACTTCAGAGAACAGCTGAAGATGTTTAACCTTGTTTGTGTTTTATTTTACATAAAAGTAGAGATGTGGAACATCACAGATGCCTCTCAAATTATCCCTCAATGAGAGATGGAAGTGTCCTTCCACCCACATACATTCTTACCAGAAGAACAAGAATCACTGGCCCTTGATATATGTAGTCGATATATTTCCCTGGCTCTTTTCCAAACCAGCATCTGTAAGAAATAGAACAAAGAAGAAAATAATTTATAAAGGGCAATGCACTTCTTTTAGATTTAAATATCAAGGCCACCATAGAGAGATGTTCCCTTATTCCCCATGTGGTTTAATCATGTACACAATTGGCAAGTGATGGAGTTTTCTGTCAAAAAGCCACTTTTTGTTTGGACACAGATATGAGCCCCATTTTGCCCACCTGTTACACGATTTATGTTCCCAGTATGTTTTTGGCTATTGCCCCTGTAAATATTTCCAAGAAACAAGAGAACCTGCTATAAGGAGGATGCAGAAGATGTGTTGTGCTGGGTCCGAAAAAGGGATGAAAGAAATATACTTTGTAAGGAGAAAACTCTGTTATCTATTGCAGTGTCCAGCGACACTTCGGTTCCATAAAGTAAGGGCTGTTACGTACAGCAAATACATCTCAAGTTGCACCGAAATGCTGTCTAAATAAAGTACTGGATGAAGAAGGAGTTCATCCCACCGGCTTTGAAACAAGCTGGTGACCATCACATCCAGCATACTGTAGAGAGACATCATTTGAGGCTAGTAAATTCCCGATCCAGTGTCACCAAGAGGAAATCAACTTAGGTCAAGTGAAAGCACAGTTAAACTGAAGGGCCTCAAACTAGCAGAGAGCCTGGATGTGTCGTGAGTGACTGAGTGCTGGCTTGACTTTCACTTCCACTGATTACAAGCTGTTTTCTCACTGCTGTGTTAGACAACAGACTAAGCCTGTGACTTCACAGTGACCAATACTGACATTCACTTCGCTTTCTTCAATGAGAGTAATAAATCAGCTATATTTATGTCAGTAAATGGATCAGAAACCAGGCTTAGGCCTGGACTCAATCATTTATGGCATTAAATTTTCCTTGGTGCAGTTTTGGCCCAGGCCAAACAATAGCTGACTCCAAAACTATTCATGGGGAGCAAGTCTGGAGCCAGCATGAGCCAGCGGGCATTCCCAATAGTCTACAAACTGCAGCTACCCTGATTTGGAGGCCAAGAAGGTTTAATGACATGGATGTGAACTACTCCACGCTATTTGGACTCCAGTGCCAGGAACGCTTCCAGACCCAGCTAATGTAGTATTACAGATACAGCCACATGGTCTGGATTCTGGTTCTACCAAGCAGAGACAACTTTACTATCATAATGCCTTAAGGTTTAGGTCATTGGAGCTCCAGATCCCTTAGGAAGTAGATTCTGGAATTCAAGGGCCTGAGAGTTTTCTTCCCTGTTGTGGATACCCCATAAAAAGCCTAAACAGCAAAAAATACACCTTGCCTGTGTTCGCCTTGCGACAAAAGGCAAGTTTGGTGCCACTGGAGACATGCAAACAAGGGTGATTCCCGAGCCAAGGAGACTGTGGAGACAGGTGCAGATTTGCACTTTTACAAGCATGTCAGAAATAATACTTGTTGCCTCAAGGAGGCTGCAGGCTGTAAGACACGAGTTCACAAGTTTAAGGTAAATAAGCTGAGGTAAGGAAAGCTATGGTTCAGATGGAATTCTTTTGAATCACATAATGCCCCCAAAGGCTTTCTCCAAAATGTGTTCCCTGCTGAAACAGGAGCTCTTTGCCCACTGCAAAATGCTCTTACTGAACTCAGTGTACAGAAATACTGAGATATGCAGCAAATACCTAGGAACACAATTCAGTATTGCACAAATGTTTGCCTTTTCTTGATTCAATTTCTACATGTTTTAAGTTCCAATTAAATGAGAGAGCTTTGAATATTTTATAAACATAAAACAAGTCTGTTATTCCCCGGTGCACTGACTGCAAATTAGTGTAAATTGATAATTTTGCAACTAATCTTCAAAATTCAGTGATGAGTGCAAGACTTGGAATAAGGTACTTCTTGCAGCTAAGCTATCATCCAAGAAGAATCCCTAGGGCAGCCTTAAATGAAGGGAACTCTTTTTTTTTTTCTGTTACAGAAATGGAAAGATATGAAGAAAAATGTATTGCAAGATATGCCAAGGCAGGAAAAGCAACTCTCCAGAACTTGCAAGACCTACATCTGAACAGCGTTTTGGAAGATATTGCCTGACACTCAGAGAACCAAGAGCTATTAGAAGAGCAGTTTCTGGGAAGGTGGCTGTTCTAGCAGAGGGATGTAGCAGAGGAATTAAGAAGAAGCAGACTGAGGCATGTGGCAGAACTTAGTGGGCGAGAAAAAGTCAGTAGAGAATTTGGAACAGAGCTGGTAGAGCACAAATGAGGTTTCAGGGCAAAGGCTGCTCATCGCTCTTTGGAATTCAAATAGTGCTTAACTGTAAGACCATACTGAGAGCAAAATGCTGACATTTCTTATCCAAAGGCCAGTATGAGACCACGGTTGCACTGAGTGAAGCATCATGTGTATATACACACTTTCACATAATTTGAGGGAACAAGGTTGTGACCAAAGGTAGACTGCTACAACATAGGCATCTCCAGGAGTTAGTGGAGGAAAAAAAAAGCAGCTTTTCTAGGGCAGTGTTAATCCCATTAGTCTACAAAACAGACCTGTTACGTTGTAATCTTAATGTTTCTAATATACCCATTAAATCAGGCGAGTAAGGGTGAGGGGACAGATATGCCAGTGACATCACATATATCTGCATTTGATTAGCTATATTTCATAACTACAGTCTAACTGTTCAAACCAGGACCTTAGCTGAGATTTTGCAAACTTTTTTGCCTGTTGTCTTAACTCTTACTTTAAATCAAACATAAGTCATTATGTCTTCAATAAAATCAGCACTGTGTATTTCTTTAAAACCAAAAAGAGAAACCTAAACCACTGATAATTACTTGGTGCATCAGAATTTTAATTCCATCTGTGTGAAATAAAAGCCATTTTCTTTTTTCCTTTTTTTTTTCCTCTGAAAGAATAAACACGCACTCCCTGAATATTGAAGAGGACAATTTCGGAAGACAGTTTTGATTAGACTCAGATATGTAAACACACTTCTATTGAATAGCACTAATTAGTATTCTTCATGGTTCTCTGATAGTTCTTTATATAACAAAAACCACCACTGGTTTTATCATTATTGTTAATTAGATCTTACTAATGTTCTTCTCCTTGCCAACTGTCCATCAATGAAATTACTACAATAATTCCTAATCATTTGTGTGGTTCTTTTATTGAGACTTAACAGTAGGTTTTTTTCAGAGTTGTCAGATTTTGCTAAAGAACTGCTAAACCCCAGACAGGGTATTTGCCATAGTACCAAATATATTGGCCTCACTATACAGAACACGGTCTCTAGTAAGTACAAAAATGAAAAAAAATAAGTTGGTTGAAGCGTTTTCTTAACATTCTTCCTGTGTGCTATTTTGAGGTTTTAAACTATTATGAGCTACATAACTTGAACCCCGGTTCTACTTCCAAACAACTTAAATACAGTTAGAAAGCATACTCAGATGAAGAAGAGGAGTTTCCCATTTTGTCCTGAATTTTGGGCTGTCCACCAGGACAATCAATTCTATTTTCACAGAACAGATGAGGTTGGCAGGGACCTCTGGAGATTGTCTAGTCTGGAGATTGTCTAGTCCACCCCCCCTGCTCAAAGCAGAATCTGCTGAAACAGATTGCTCAGAGCTGTACCCAGCTGGCTTTTGAGTATCTCCAAGGATGAAGACTCCACCATTTCCATGGACAACCTCTTCAAGTGTCCTACCACCCTCACAGTAAAAAGTTGTTTCCTGATGTTCACAAGGAATTTCACATGTTTCAGTTTGTGCCATTGCCCCTTGTCCTGTCACTGGGCACCACTGAGAAGCGTCTGGCTCCATCTTCTTCATACCCTCCTATAAGATATTTACAAACACTGATAAGAACCCCCTGAGCCTTCTCCTCTCCAGTCTAAACACTCCCAACCCTCTCAGCCTCTCCTTGCATGAGAGATGCTCCAGTATCGTGACAGCAATTATTTCTCAAAGCCAGGGATTAGTTTTCTGTGACCTGTCTGTAGTTGCACACACATACAGAATTCAAATTAAAAGCATAATTTCTATATTATCCCAGTGCAGAGAAAGTATTCTGTAAATGCCACAGTGTTTAGTCCAAACTGTGCCACTGGCTGATGGACTGAAGAGGAAAACAGACCATAATTTAAGTTAAATACACACACGTGCATACCTCACACACGTATACATGTAGGTACATTCCTACATGTGCTTCAGATTGACTGTTTAGTAGAACCTGCTCCTTTCCTTCGGCCATGAGACAGGGAGCAGGTGCTATGTGAAGTATCACATGCTTTAATGCTTCAGAAGGTGACTGAATATTTATGGCAATCAAGTGGCTCTCACTAAGTTATTCATCTCTTGTTTTCCTTCGGTTCATTTACCTCACTGAGTCTCCCCTGCATATGACACCACTACAAATGTGAAAAGCAGATTCATTTAATAGCCTTTGCCTTACAGCTTAATGTCCTTATCAACTCTTCATTTACAAGAGCTCTGCCTGTCTGCCTGGGTGTGTGTGCTACATCAAAAGAACATCACTACTGAAGCATCCAGCGTTGATTTCTCAAGCAGACTAAAGCACATGAATCTCGGCCCCACCGCTGACAATACGAGAGCACAGCACTGAGGCTCCAGGCCATTACACCTCACACTACGGTGAGCAGAAGCCTAAAAGACTTTCTCTATGCGTTTGGACTAGCTATGATGTGCAGTGAGGATATGTGTGAATGTTTCACTCCAAGGCAAACACCAGCATTAAAGACAGAAATGTGAAAACATCCCAAGACATTAAGTTTAATTGTCTGGGTCTGCTGAGAGTTAACTGGCACCTCCCTTATCAGTAAGCATGTGAGGCAAATGATGTATATGAGTTAGACTGTACAGGTTTGTCCATGGCATGGGTTTAAAAGCACAAGCTCCATTTGATAATACACCCAACGCAGAGAGCTTGAGCCTAGAGACTGAACAGGAACAGCCTGGATATTCTGCACACCAAACAGGATCACTTTGTCTTTCTGGCCCTGCTGACTGTATTTTGTACCCCACTTTCTTCTGTTGTTCAGGATCCGGGCCAGTTACACCTTCGCTGGTAACAGCTAGCACACATACCTATATAAACATATCATGTCTTTCTTCACATCGATGGTACATCAAGGGGAGATTCTTTCACCTTCACTTTGCAGATATACAGTGAGGGTGAAAGCAGGCACTGGTACAGATGATGCAGTGGTCTCCATCTAGCCACCTTGTCTGCAGTATGGTTACAGATGTTGTGGCATGTTTCTGTCAGGGGTCCTACTTTCCATTACTTCTTTTGGGATTGATGAGCAGTCTTCCAAAAGGAGGTGTTCAAATGTTGGTGCTGAACTCACTCACAACAGGAATGTTTAATGTGCAGCACCATTATTAAAGCATGTGGTGTTTTGCCTCTCGGTTTCAAGACACAAGTTTTGGGTATTTTGTTTAGTGCTGTTTAAGCTGACTAGTTCCTTCAGCTCTAGTTCTAGAGTTGAAAGTCCTACTTCAGCACAACGAGACAGCTGTCATGCTGCCCTGGCTTGTGCAAGGCAAAAACTACAGGAAACCTGACCATGAAGCAGACCCAGAATGTTGTAATCCTTTACCCATCCAGACACAAGAAGGTCTGTGAGGGCAGAAATTAGGGAAATCCGGTGATCTGAGGTTATCTCCCAGGGCTGGTTGACTTGGACACCCAAGGAACAGGTTCCAACTGAAGTTTTTCTCGACATTTTGAGACTACAGTATGAGTTCTCCAGTATGATTACTGTAGGCAGGGATGGAATCACACGAAACTTTTCCCTCAGTGAAAGGGTGTCTGTCTGATTGCCAATATGTGTAATGCCTGAGAATTAGATTATCACCTTCAAAGTCACCATTAAAGCTATGGAAGAGAGATTGGTCAAGGGTTCAAAAGTTTGTGAGGAGCAGAAAAGAGGAACTTAGTAGTTCATAAGAGAATTCCTCCCATGCCTACAGCGCGGGGCCCCAAAGCTCAGCCAGTCACCCTATCCACCTCCCTTACAGTCAGGAGAAATAGTGCACGTAAGTCTAATTCATCCACCCCACTTTGGACTTTTCCTTCTGGATGAGATGACCTCCATCCCAGAGTGCATTTACTGTTTTGACAGATCACCACTGATCATAAGAGGCCACAGATTAGAGCAGATGCAGACACCTATAAGGCAGACACTTACATCTAATCAGATGCATTACAGGCAGACAGCGTGGTCATATGAAAAACAGATTCATGGAGAGAAGAATTTTTTTAAGGTTAGGGAAGGGAGCTGTAACAGACAATAGACATTGATCCAAGCACTAGTTGGAAGTACAAACTGATCTATATCTGATTAGTATCCATGCTTGGGGGAAAAATTCCCAAAACATAGATGCCTCTATTTCCCATATTTTTCAATTTCATGCACTAAGTGCTGCCAATTGGGAAAGCCAGAAACAGAAACGCAAAAATTCCGGCCAGGAGACTACTCTTGGCAGACTGACAACTGAATTGTGCACACCCAGAAGGCTAAATCCTTTAATACTCAACTGTAATTTTCACCAAGTTCTTACTCAAGCAAAACTCCCATTGAAGGAGATTACCTGGACTGTAAATCATGTATAAAGTTATCGAATGAGAACTTCAGAATTTGGCCAAGCATATTTGGGAAAGGTATTTTCAGGAGTTGACTCAAGTAGCGCTCTGAAATTTGAGATGGTCTGGATTTGGATGGAGGTGATCTGACCTTTCCTCTTTCCTGTCAATCAATCAGGCTCATTTCTAAGTTACCAGTTCGGACTGCAGGCATTTCTTAATTTATTTAGAGAGCCACATAAACACAAAAGTTAACATCACTTACTGTTCATTTTCGTAATATAGTTTTCCAATGGCCCAGGCAATGATGATTGGGCAAGGAATACCTGCAACAGCAAAAAATCAGGTGTTAATCACAACCCATGTATGGATGGATAATATAGATGCAGATTCAGATTTATTTGAGGAGAGTCTTGGTTAATCAACTGGAAGCTTCTAAATAAAAGTAGCCTTACTTTGGTGTCTTTGAGACATCACAATTGCTAAGACCTCTTTATGTATAAATAAAAAAGATCACCGCTAAAAGAGAAAACTCTAGTACCAGTAAGAAAAGTTAATAAGATTATTAACAAACATACATGTATACCTATATTTCTATATATGTGATCAGAAGAACTGTGGCTGACTTTTGGTCTCTTTTCATTTTCCTGCAGCTGATATGGCAAAATTTTAAAGACAGTACTTGGAGGTGAGTGTTTAGATATTTATTTCCCAGGCTGCAAGAAGCTTGTAAATTTATTGGGATCTTTGGATGAAGCCCATTTTCAAAATTTTCAACAATTTTTTGAGTTGAGTCTTCCCTATGAAACAGGATTATGAGAAAGAATCTCTTCATATCTTGCAATATCAGAATTCATTCATTTTCTGCTGTTCCTAAAGAATCCAGCTACTCTTAACTTTATATATACCTTTCTGCTCCCTATGACATGCAATGCACTCTGTGTATGTGTGTGGGCTCCTACCAAGGCCATGTATTTGCTTTATGGGACTTGATTTCTCAGTTCTACTCAGAAGGTGCTACAGTGGTGCTCCTCGGGCGTGCAACCTCAGTGCAGTAGATGAAGTATATTTGTGCACTTCATGCCTCTGCAGTGCCACATCCTCTACTTTCCAGTTCTCCTGTTATACCTATCTCATATCCAGAGCTTTCCCCTTGCGCTTGTGTTGTGCTGGGCCTTCAGGATCCAGGTGGTTTGAAGGGGATTTGCTGCAGCAGGAAACTGGAAATGAGCAAGAGTAAGTGGAGCTGGCCTTTTGACACAGACGTCCTGGGGAAACAGTAAATTTTTCACCCAGGCATTCCCCAGGCAAAGATGGGATTGATGTCAAAAATGGAGGAGGAGAGTTTCTCCTCTCCCATTTCCCCTCTAACCTTTCACCTGTCATCTCAAGCAAAACCAAACAGCTCCATCTCTCATTCCAACCTCCAGGTTCATATTTCTCTGTAACCACTGCTACTCTAAGGCAGATGCATGGGCAGAAGCCCAGATTCATTGACCCTCACTGGTATCTACCTCTTTTCCACTAGAAGCAACACGATTTAAACGCTCTTGTAGGAATCAGCACGGTCTTGTATCTAACACTATCTTTTAACCTCCCATTTGTTGCCTCTTCTGTGGGAAATGGAGCCTTTAAAGAGATGAAGCACAGTGGAGAGAGAACCACAACACAGCAGGGATGGGACTGAATTGCTAAGTGGTCACCTTTAACCTCAGCAAGAAGTATAGCACAGCTCTGATCTCCTGCCCCACCATCCCTAGTGGCTCTTGTGCCCTGCGAGTGATTGTGTTGTCTTCCATCTCATTCATCACTGACTCACAAGGTCCGGTGCATTTGTTTCCCTTATGTTCTTGCTAGGCATGAACAGATAAAATGTAGCCATGTCCTTTCTCGTAGAGGAAAACACTTTACTTTTCCTTTTGAAGAGAAGAAGAGGGATTGAGAATGAGGATGGTAAAAGATCATGTATGGGAAGGCAAAGCAGAGCCAGAAAGCATCCAAAAGGGTAAGTGGAAAGGTATATTCAGCTCATATCTTCATCACACTGTCTCCTAATCAGATACCCAGAAGGCTCTGAGAGAGGTAGAGACCAAACCAGTCAGGAGGTCTGTGAGAGCTGTGCGAGCAGCTGATTTTCCAGTTGGTGACAAAATTGAAAAATAATGACAAAAAAAAAAAAGAATTAAATCCCCACTTAAGCATTTTCTATTATCTACCACAATTCCTCTTTCCTCCCATTTGATTTTAAATTGAATAACATATTTTGTTTTAAGAGCTTTCTCTACCTTCAGAGCTGCAATTCAATTACTTCTTCTCAGTTCTGAGAGGAAGAGAACAAAATGTCATTCTATTTTCAGAAAAGAAAATATTTGCTACTTTATTCCACCTTTCTTCTTTCAACAGAAAAGAATGTTTGACCTCAGATTTTGCATTCAAGTGAACAAGCTGCCTGCACGGGGCTTTTCTTGCCAAACTTCTCCTGACCAAATCCAAATCATGGACCTATTGGTTGGAAAGGACCTCTGAAAGTATCCAGTCCAATCTCCTGCTCAAAGCTATCAACACTAGCTCACCTCAGTCAAGGCTTAGCCTTGCTGAATTTTCAACACCTCTAGAGTCAGAGATTCCACGGCTTCTAAGTCATCTGTTCCGGTGTTGCACTACGTTTTTCATAAATTTTCTGTTTTCTTGATGTCCAGCTGGAACCTCCCAGTCTGCAATTTGTGGATGTTATCCCTTCTTATAACATCTGCTATTATCAAGAAGAATTTGGCTATACCCTCTTTGTAATTCTCCTTCAAAATATTCCTGGTACCTAACAGATTGCTTCTCAGCTTCCTCGTTGCCAGATTAAACAAGCTCTGCTCCCTCAGTCTCACTGCACAGGTCATGTCCTCTAGATCCCTGATCATACTGACAGCCTTCTGCTGGATAATCTCCAGTTTTTCCACATCCTTTTTAACCTAACAGACCCAAAACTGATCTCAGTATTCCAAAGGCAGCCTTACTAAAGCTGAGTGGAAAGTGCTGCCGAGGAGAAAATATTATTCCCCACCTGGAGCCCTGCATCCAGCTCTGGAGCCCTCAGCACAGGACAGACATGGATCTGTTGGAGCAGGGCCAGAGGAGGGCCACAAAAATGATCAGAGAGATGGAACAACTCTGCTGTGAGGAAAGGCTGAGAGAGTTGGAGCTGTTCAGCCTTTCAGAAAAGAAAGCTCTGGGGAGACCTTAGAGCAGCCTGCCAGTACCTGAAGGGGCCTGCAAGAGAGCTGCAGAGGGACATTTACAAGGCCATGGAGTGATAGGACAAGGAGTAATGGCTTTAATCTGAAAGAGGGGAGCTTTATATTAACTGTAATGAAGAAATTCTTTACTTTGAAGTTGGTGAGATGCTGGAACAGGTTGCCCAGAGAAGCTGTGGATGTGCCCTCCTTGGAAGTGTTCAAGGCTGGGTTGGATGGGGCTTCGAGCACCCAGGTCTGGTGGAAGGTGTCCCTGCCCATGGCAGGGGTGTTGGAACTAGAGGATCTATAAGGTCCCTTCCAACCCAAACTGTCCTATGGTTCTATGATTGTGTTGGTAACTTCCCTCAATCTTCTGGCCACACAGTATGTGTTTTACTTTATTCATGATGAGAGGGCAGTGATGGCTCATACTCAGCCCGCATCCGCTGCAAGCCCTACAGGCTTTTCAGCAGGACTGCTACTCTGACAGCCAGTTCCCAGCCTGTGCTGACAGACCAGCCTACACTGATGCAGCGAGGGAAAAGGAGCAGCCTTTGCTCTGGCCCAGGCCGACACAGTAGAAGAGAGGTAACGGCATGCAATGAGCTATTCTTCTGTCTTTGAGCAGCAACAAGGATAGCACAAAGGTGACGTGACTCTTTGTTAAGGGCTTTTTTCTAGGAACAAACACCTCAGTGGTCCAAAAGACAGCTGTAAGGTTGGACTGGCAGATAATAAGGCTTCTCTTCTAGTCATCTCCTCATTTAGAAGTGTCTCATCTGCCTCTTCAGACTGAGTGGTCCACAGGGCATGGACAGCACCTTTTCTGTTTCAGGCCACATTTAGCAGCAATGTATAAGGGGTTGTGATCACCACTTTGCTGATCAAAGTGAAAGGGACATGGTGTGAACTGATGCATTCCCAAAATGCTGAGCCTGGGAGTTCTCTTTCCTTAACCTCAGGTGCCTGAGGATCTAAATGAAGAAGAGAAATGCAGCAATAATGTATTAGCTTTATGTCATCACCACAGTGAGGAACTAAGCCTGATCTCATGTTGTTCTGACAAAGTTAGGTTTGAATGTCAGATTTCACTGCAGTGGGAGTTTTAAAGCTTACTCTTGCAGCTCTTGTCTTTATGACCTTCATACCAGGTACAAAGAAATACTATTGTAAACACGGAGGCAACTTACACCATCCTATGAAGAGAAAGACCCATTTCCGCAGCTTATCTGTGGAATAAGTCATCACTATAGCAGTGTGTAAGTAGCAGCCTTCCACAAACATCCAGAAGAAGTTGGTCACCACAAAATAATTGTAGACAGTGGTAATACATCGACACCAGGGCTGGAAAGGAAACAAACAGAAAAGAATATTTTAAAATCACGGTGAGAACATTTAAAAGATTCTATATCTTGTTATTCCCTTAAAAATCAATGGTAGAATTCATTCAGGGGATGCAGATTTATACCTGTGACTTGGAATCACAATATCTTAGGTGCTGTCAGGAAGTCACAGTTGTGTCTGTGACTTTCTGCTGAGGCTGGGCTTTGACCACAACACACAGGATCTCCTGTACCTGAGCATGTCTGGAAAGTTAACATGCCAAAAGGCACGTTCACACCAGCAGTCTGCAAACAGTTTAAGAAGCAGCCATGTGGAAAGAAGGCAAGAGGAGGCAGGTCATTTGACACAGATGATCTTTCAGAAAGGTACAACCATAGCTTAGGGTTGTATCCAAAGATGATGTAAGACTCTAAGCATACCTCAGGCAGTATAAGCCACCTGCTGAGCAATTCAAAGAAAATATAAGATAGAAGTTAATGTCACAGTCTTGCTTCACTTCCACTGAAGGGAAGGAGCATCACTGACATTTGGGAGAAAGATATTTACTTTGAAGATATGCTTCAGTCTGTAAATCGCATCACCACACACATCACCTCCAAATTTTGCCCTAAGTTCAACAGGAATTTTTGGTCAGGCTCAATGTATCAGTAAAGGCACCTCTCCCAACGGCTGTGCAGCAAGAGTACAGCTGTGGAACACACAGTTAGCTACAGAGAGGCAGCTGGTAACATCACATCAATAAATCACAAGTAACTGTTGATGGTAATTTCCACAGTGCTACACCCAGAAGTCTGGGAAAATTTCTTTCTGACCAAGCAGGCATTCAGCATATTCCCTGCAGCATGACATTAATTACCTATGTGAGCTGGTATCATTGATGTCATTTTGGTTTCACCATTCTCCAGCCTTTTAATTAACTCTGCTAAAGTATTTGAAACTTTTGACCCTGTTAATTTTATCTCAGACTTCCTATGCATCAGGTATTGATGGTCTTTAGGCAGTCAATAAGAGCAGCAGATGCACTATCAAACCCAGTAAAATTCTGTGGACTAAGAATTTATTGGGCAAGAAATACAGTTACGAAATGATAGTACATCCACAAGTCGTGATCACTTCTGTTTATTGAGCTGAAATAAACGGAAGATATCTTTTGGATGTGTTAAAGCTTTTATTTCTGTATTATTTCATTAAGATTTGAAATTTAGTTTGTCTTCATCTTTAAAATAGGATTAAAAATCAAAACAACTCAGAAGAAGATGAAACATTTTGTTTTCAAAATTTTGTTTAAACCAAACGAAATTTTCTTCTTTTTTCTCCTTTTGGCCTGAGCATAGGAAAATAAAACCACAAAACCAAAAAAAAACCCCTATTTTTGGCTAACACCAAACAAGTATTTTGGCTCCATCCCTGATTGACCCCAAACTAGTAAGACTAGGTTTCAAAGACTCTAAGTCTCACATTTGATTTTTCGAAGGTACGAGCATGAATTCAAGCTTTCCCTGAGGCCTCAGTCTCATGTAAATTCTGATATAAAGTCTAGACTCTTGTTCCCCTCTCTCCCTCAGCTGCACACTTACACAGTTTTTGTCCTCTCCACAGCTGCCCATTTTGAATGATAAAAATGCTGCCCACAAGAATGATAAAAAATCATTTTTTCTGAGCCTCTTGTTCCTGTGTCAGAACTGAGTGGAATTGGCCAGTGGGTTGGGAAGGTAAAGGGACAGATACAGACAAATACACATGATGGTGATGAGATCTCCCTCTGCGTCGTTTCCACAGGAAACCAGAAGAAAATGAATTTTGAGCAATTCCTTTTGGAATTGTGCATTTGTTTTTATTAAATAATAAACCCAATTAGCAGAACTCATTAATTTATATCATTTCATTTATTTGACTGAGGATTCTTGATCCCCATGTGTATTCACTACTAGGCTGCAGATCTCTTCAGTAATTCCCCTTCTTGATTTATTAACATAAGCGCTGTAATTTCATGCAAAATGTTTCCACGTTGAGTCCTTGATGTTTCTGTAACTGTGTTATTACTGATCAGCACAGCAGAGATCACATCATTAGCTGGCATAAATGATCTTGATCCCATTGATTTTTGTGGTGTTATTTTGACTCTGACTTACACCACAATGAGAACATAACAGAGTTATCACTAAGCTTGTATAAGGCACCTTCCCAAAAAGACTTCAGAGAAAAGATGAGTTAATGAAAACTGAGGCATGTGAGGATCTGTCCTTATATGTGCAGGGTTATATTTTCCTTGGCACGTCGTGGTCACATTTTAAAAGGCATTAGAGTGCCTGACTCCAACTGATTTTTCCTAAATAACTGTAAAAATCTGTATTGAGATTTGCAGTATTGTCATGAGAGTAAATCACACAGCATAAATCTGTCAACAATAAAGCTCATATACCATCATCTTCTGTAGCCTGAAAACGACAGAAACACAAAGTAAACAGTGAATTAATAGAAGCTACATCTTCTCAAAGAAGCATCTGCTTGAATAATAATACAGACTTACACACAGATGTCTCAAAAACCTTAGAATCTTACACGACTTCATTATTTAGGCACTAATGACCTTTCTGTTTGATTTCCCAAAGTATGGGATTAAAGTTCTGATGTCAAATCTTACATTTGAAACATTAACCAAGGACGACGAGTGCCCAGGTGACATTACAATGAATGGATGTCCAGGCTCCTGGGGTGGTTATCAGTTCCTACAGGACCAGTTCCTACATGAGTGAAGCCACACTGACTGGTACCAGCTATGGGTCCAGCTCACATTCCATGGGCACTTTAGTCCACCTGCTTTCCAGGGAGAGAGAGTATGAGGAGAGTGTGTGTGTGCATGTGTGTGCATGTGTGTTTGTAGCACACTGTTAAGTTTTTCTTGGCTTTGCACCAGTACAGGCTTGGGGTGGACCTGCTGGAGAGCAGCTCTGCGGAGAGGGACCTGGGTGTCCTGGTGGACGACAGGTTAACTATGAGCCAGCAGTGTGCCCTGGCTGCCAAGAAGGCCAATGGGAT